>Ga0335085_10000213_pt1 | contig 181624 bp, 144 predicted proteins | sample Lox_Sample_45_FD_206712 | JGI IMG/M metagenome (GOLD analysis project Ga0335085, IMG submission 206712) | Soil microbial communities from Loxahatchee National Wildlife Refuge, Florida, United States - Lox_Sample_4.5 | ecosystem: Environmental > Terrestrial > Soil > Wetlands | place: USA... | reverse complement strand
TTTGAATGTGATCAGCGAGCCGCCGTCTCGAAACAACGTGAACGACTTCTGCGCGGTATTGATCGAGCGGACCGTGCCAGTCATCGCATGGATGACTTCCTGCGCGCTGGCGACGGCGCCGGCGAAGCCAAGGCAACCAATTACGACCCATGTGACCTTGAGAATTCTCAGCATGAGTTACCTCCTTCTGTTTGCCTGTTAAGGGGAACAGGCCCGCGACACGGGCTTCACGCTGAATGACGGATTGAATTTTGGGGGACTCGATCCGCTACGTACCGAAGCCCGCTCTATCAATGCACACAGTATAAGGCTTTGGACAAACGTCGCCCCTGCCCATGCGCTGTCATCTCGAACGAAGTGCGGGATCCGCGGCAGTTTCTCAGCATATTGCCGGCCTACGACAACTGGTCCAGGAAATCACCGGCCGGCGGTTCGCCGCCGTTCAGTCTCCGCTCACAATCTTCCGCGCTCTTGCCAGCGATCCCAAATTGAAAACTTGCGTGTAGCCCTGCGCCTTGAGCTTCCGTTTGGCTATCCCGCTGCGCATGCCGCTCTGGCAGTGCAGCAGCAATACAGTGTTCTTGTCCTGCACGCGTTTCGGCAGCGTCGCCTCGATCTCGTCCAGCGGTAAATTCACCACATTCGGTAGATGTCCCGCCCCGTACTCACCCGGCGTGCGCACATCAATCACCTTCGCGCCATTCTTCAAATAGTCCCGGGCGGCACGTGCCGAGATCAATCCCGCGCGGCGCAACACAACCATCAGCAGCACGACCGCCGCAATCACAACATAATCTGTCCAGTTCATGTTTCCAGCTTATTGCAAATCCGCTCCCCCCGCCCGCGCATCTTGCTCTTCCCCACCACGCCGACGGCCACAACCCCCTCCCCAATCCTTCATCTCTTGTCTCTGCTCTCTTTTCTCTGATCTCTTATTTCTGACCCCTGATCCCTGACCCCTTAAAATAGAACCGTCACCATGTCGAACATCCTTGAACATCTTCCCATTGGCGAAAAAGTCGGCATCGCCTTCTCCGGCGGCCTCGACACCAGCGCTGCCATCCACTGGATGAAGCTCAAAGGCGCGGTTCCCTACGCCTACACCGCCAACCTCGGCCAGCCCGACGAATCCGACTACGACGAAATCCCCCAAAAGGCTCTCGAATACGGCGCCGCCAAAGCCCGTCTCATCGACTGCCGCGCTCCGCTCGTTCGCGAAGGCCTCGCCGCCCTGCAGTCGGGCGCGTTCCACATCACTACCGCGGGTGTCGCGTATTTCAACACCACCCCCATCGGCCGCGCCGTCACCGGCACCATGCTCGTCAGCGCCATGAAAGAAGACGACGTCAGCATCTGGGGCGACGGCTCTACTTTCAAGGGCAACGACATCGAGCGCTTCTACCGCTACGGCTTGCTCGTCAATCCCGAACTCCGCATCTACAAGCCCTGGCTTGACGACGCGTTCATCGACGAGCTCGGCGGACGCGCCGAGATGTCGGCCTTCATGCAGAAGTCCGGCTTCGAATACAAGATGAAGGCCGAGAAGGCTTACTCCACCGACTCCAACATTCTTGGCGCCACGCACGAAGCCAAGGACCTCGAGCATCTTTCGACCAGCATGCGCATCGTGGATCCCATCATGGGCGTGGCCTTCTGGCGCGACGACGTCGCCATCAAGCCCGAAGAAGTCACCGTGCGCTTCCACGAAGGATGGCCGGTCGCACTCAACGGCAAAGAAATCTCCGATCCCGTCGAGTTGATGCTCGAAGCCAATCGCATCGGCGGACGCCACGGCCTGGGCATGAGCGACCAGATTGAAAACCGCATCATCGAAGCCAAAAGCCGCGGCATCTACGAGGCTCCCGGCATGGCACTGCTCTACATCGCTTACGAGCGCCTTGTCACCGGCATCCACAACGAAGATACGATCGAGCAGTATCGCGAAAACGGCCGCAAACTGGGCCGCCTGCTCTACCAGGGCCGCTGGTTCGACTCGCAGGCCATCATGCTGCGCGAGAGCGCACAGCGCTGGGTGGCCAAGCCTCTCACCGGCCAGGTCACGCTCGAACTGCGCCGCGGCAACGACTACTCCATCCTCAACACCGAGTCGCCCAATCTCACCTTCAAGCCTGAGCGCCTTTCAATGGAGAAGACCGACTCAGCCTTCTCGCCGCGCGACCGCATCGGACAGCTCACCATGCGCAATCTCGACATCACCGACACGCGCGAGAAGCTGATGACCTACGCGCAATCGGGCCTGCTCACCGCCAGCAGTGAGATGAACATCCCGCAGCTCAAAAGCGGCGAAGACAAGAAATCGTAGCGCCGGCCTCCAGGTCGGCTGTGGTGCGGGCCTCCAAGCCCGCACCGCCAATTGCACACACATCTTTGCGAAACTTGACGCGGTGATGCCGAAGGCCTAAGCTCGCCGTTGAATGGCCCGGGAGGATGCAATGAAGCTCCTTCGTTCCGTCACTCGCAGAGGTTTCGAAGTGGGGACAGCCGGATGGTTTACCATCACGAGTCCTCGCAGGTGGTTTTCGGCCTCGAGTCTGCCCAGCGGCTTCCAGGATTTTCTCGATCGGCCTAAGAGAACCGAGGCGCGGGTCATTCCGTTTCCGCCGTCACCGGAGGGCGATCCCACGGCCGCGGACCGCGCCAACCGCCCGGATGCGGCTCCACCGCTGCAGCTCATAAACCCAAGCGCGCAGGATCACCGCCTGATGCGGATGGTGCTTATCGCCCTGATCGCTGCGGCGCTCACATTATTGGTGCTTTGGTGGTTGACACCGAACTCCTGGTACCAAGGGGACTACAAGAATATATTCTGAGCACGGATGCCCATCCTAAACGCGCTTGTTGCATCTTGGGTGGGATGCCCAAATCTCTTACTAACTCCGCGAGCCCCGCCAACTCCGCTTTTCTACTCACCGCACAAACACTTCGTAAACGCCGCCCCCGTGTCGTTCTTCAGCGCGCACACATACGCCGGCCACAGTGGGCCCAATTCGCGCACCGGCTGCCCCACGTCATAACTGCGGATGTAATTCTGGCTGGCATCCGTTTGTGCCGCGCGGTCGCTTTCCAACTGTCCGATCAAATCCTTGACCGTCGCCGCCGAAAACTCCGGCTCTTTGTACGCTTCGGCAAAATCGTATTCTTCCGCCCACGTCGCATCCGCACCGGTCTTGTTCGACGCCGCAATCACCCGATAATCCTTCACTACCGCCGTTTGCGCGTCGATTGTAGCAACAGTGAATGCAGGAAGATTCCCATTAATCGGTGAGATCGACGGCACCATCTTCACTGCCACTCCCTGCCCCGCGTTTTCTCCCGCCGGCGCCAGCCATCGCACTTCATCCATATGCGTGTGCGCAAAAACCGCCAGCCGGATCACGTCTCCATACTTCGCCAGTGCCTCCGGCAGCGCTTCCGACGACAAAAACATCGTCGCCGGTTTACCCGCGCACAGCGCCGGGCCCTTCGCCGCCGTCGAGTACGGATCCACTCCCGGCGGAATATGTGCCATCACCCACACTTTCTCATGAATCTTCCGCGCGTCGACGAGTTCCTTCTCCAGCCACGCAATCTGTGTCTCACTTTCCGCCGCATCCGTATTCCCGCCGCATGTCGCATACTTTTTCGAGAAAAATACATCGTCCAGCACCAGCAGCCGAGCCCGTTCCATCGGCGTCGGCAGCTTCACGCTGTAGTAGCCTCCCGCCGCAAACGTCTGCTCCGCGGCAGGCCGATCGGCCGGCGAAAACCCGCGTGTAAACTCGTTCGCCTCCGCCTTCAAAAATCGCCCATTTGCATCAAGCTGATAGTCTCCACAGTCCGAATCGTTGTTCCCCAGCGCCGCGTACACCGGCACGCCCGGCAGCGCCTCGCGCAACCGGCTCGTCACATAATTCAGCGTCTTCTCGGCAAACGCGCGATATTCGCCCGGCAACGTCTTCGGAAATAGCGTGGCGTACTTGCAATTGAACGCATGCGCCATCAGATCGCCGCTCACCATCACGAATTTCACATCCGCGGCCTGCGCGTGGATTGCCGTCACGCTCGAATCCAGCAGCGCCTCCGAAGTGTCTTCGCCGCGCGCATGGCATGTTTGCTGTAACTCGGCAAACTTTCCTTCTCGATCCGCCGCATCCGGCTTCTCCAGAATCGCTTTCCACTGCGAAACCGGCGCCGCTTTCAACCGCGCGACCTTCGCCGGATCCCAGAACGGCTCAAAATGAATATCGCTCACCAGCAGCACGCGCACGGCCGCCGCATCCGGCGCTTTTGATTCCGCACCCTGCGCCTGCGCGCTCATCACCGCAGTGCCCATCGCAAAACAGAGTGCCGCCGCTCCCCGCACTACGCCGCGCGTCCCCAATCTCTTCATTGGCATCTCCCGGCTAGTAGGAATCTTCCGTCCCGAGTCGGACTCAGCTTATAGCGTGTTCCATAAATCAGCTTTGAAGGGGCATGGCTTCTGCAGAGCCGAAAAGTAGGTAAAAACTCAGGGGTTTTAACCCATGAGGGACCTATTCGGTCAGAGAAAACAATTATGAAACCCGCTATAGAATAACCCGCCCACCTCGCGAACTCTGAAAGCCCCGCTAACTCTGCCAACTCCGCTCTCTTGTGCTATACGTTCCTCATGGCCAAGCCTGCAATTTTCGTCGCCGCTTTCGCCGCAGCACTCTCACTCGCTCCGCTTCGCTGTCCCGCGCAAACCCTCGCCGCCACTCCGCCCATGGGCTGGAACAGCTGGGACGCCTACGGCCTCACCATCGACGAAGAACAATTCAAGGCCAACACCACCGTGCTCGCCTCGCTCGAGCAATACGGATGGAAGTATGCGGTCATCGATGAAGGCTGGTACATGGCCAATCCCGCCGGCAAAAACCTCGAGCAGCGCAAGTATCTCTGGAACAAAAACGGCCTCCTCATCCCCGTGACGGCCCGCTTCCCTTCAGCCGTTGACGGCGCCGGCTTCAAGCCGCTGGCCGACTGGGTTCACGCTCAGGGCCTCCAATTTGGCATTCACATCGTGCGCGGCATTCCCCGCCAGGTTGTCACTGCTAACCTTCCTATCGCCGGCACATCGTTTCACGCTGCCGACGCCGCAGACCAAACCTCGCCCTGTCCCTGGGACGAAGGCAACTGGGGTGTGAAAGATAACGCCGCAGGCCAAGCTTACTACGACTCCATGCTGCAGCTCTACGCTTCGTGGGGCGTCGATTTCCTCAAAGTCGATTGCGTCGCCACCAATCCCTACCGGCCCACTGAAATTCGCCAGATCGCCGCAGCCATCCACAAAACTGGCCGCCTTATCGTCCTCAGCCTTTCACCTGGCCCAACTTCCCTCGATGACGCGACAGCAGTGGCAGAATACGCGCAGATGTGGCGCATCACCAACGACCACTGGGACGGCTGGAACTTCCATGAGATTCCATACCACAACGAATTTCCCTTCGGCCTGCGCAATGAATTCGATCGCCTTGCGCAATGGTTTACCTATGTCGGCCCCGGCAACTGGCCCGACGCCGACATGCTTCCCGAAGGCTGGCTGGGCCCAAGCCCCGGCTGGGGCGCGCCGCGCCAATCCCGTTATAGCGCCGACGAGCAGCGCACCGAATTCACCTTGTGGTGCGTTACCCGCTCGCCGCTTATCTTCGGCGGCAACCTCACGCGCCTCGATGCACTCTCGCGTTCGCTGATGACAAATCAAACGCTCCTCTTCATCGACCAGAACGCAAACTACAGCCGCCCTGTCGACCTCACCGCACTTGGGCCCGGCTTCGACGATGCCCGCATCTGGCGAGCGACGATCGCTGAGCCAGGCGCCCGCGGCTATGCCGAATACTTCGCCTTCTTCAACATCGGCGACAACCCTCTCACGCTCCACGCCACCTGGGCTCAGCTGGGCCTCGACGGCGCAAAACATTCCGCCCGCAACGTCTGGGACGACTCCACAACGAAAGAATCAAAAGAAATCAGCATTACCCTGCCGCCGCACGGCAGCGCACTGTTCGAAGTCCATTGAATGAATCATTCGCGTTCCGGCGCGATCCTGCCATTCGTCACCGCTCTTCCACTAAGGTGGTAGCGGCTGCGCCCAGCCCTTTGTGCGAAACTATTGTGTCTGCGAAGTGTGCCCTCTCCAGCGCGCTGTGCGGCAGAGGCAAGTCATGCCCATTCTTCGGTCCGCCTTCATCGCCCTTTCTCATAACCGTCCACTGCGCCATTTTTCTGAACATTCCGCAATTGGCACCCGCCTCAATCGGCGATTCATCGCCGGTATGAAGATTGAAGATGCCCTCCGCGTCGCCGAAGCCGTCAACGACCAGGGCATCGCCGCCACGCTCGACTCACTCGGTGAAAGTGTCACTTCAGAAAACGAAGCCCACCACGCTGCCGAGGTCTACCACCAGCTCCTCGATGCCATTGCCGCGCGCAACCTGAACGCCAACGTCAGCGTCAAGCTCACGCAGATGGGCCTTGAAGTGTCGCCTGAGCTGGCCGCGTCCATTGCAGGTAATCTCGTCCAGCACGCGCGCTCAACGGGGAATTTCGTCCGCATTGATATGGAAGACTCCCACGTCACGCAGGTCACGCTCGACATCGTCCGCCGCATTCATGCGCGCGCCGGCATGCGTGGCGCCGTCGGCGTCGTCATTCAGGCTTATCTCTACCGCTCGCAGGCTGACATCGAGCAGCTCCTCGCCGACGGCATTCGTGTCCGCCTTTGCAAGGGCGCATACGACGAGCCCCACGAGGTGGCCTTCCCCCGCAAATCCGAAGTGGATGCAAACTTCCTCGCCCTCAGCAAGCTGCTGCTTGCCAGTCCGGTCTATCACGCGCTGGCTACACACGACGAGGCCATCGTGAACGCCATCAAGGCATATGTCGCCGCCGAGAAAATTGACCCCGGCCGCTTCGAATTTCAAATGCTCTATGGAGTGCGCCGCGATCTGCAGCGTAAATTGGTCGCCCAGGGCTACAAGGTGCGCGTCTACGTGCCCTTCGGTACAGAATGGTATCCGTACTTCATGCGCCGGCTCGCCGAACGCCCGGCCAACGTTCTCTTCCTCGCCAGGAACTTCTTCCGCTCATGACGGGATCGCCGCCGGCGCTAATCGGCGTGTTCAGCCGGTTTGCTCCGCGTACGCTTGTGCAGCAGCATGTTCGCCGAGCAAATCTTGCATTTCCACGGGTAAAACCCCAGCAGCGGAAATATTCGCTCCTGCCAAAAGCCTTCTCTGTATAGCCGGTACACCTTGCGGCTGCCGCAATACCGACAGTGAACGTGGTCAGTGCGCTGACTGCTATGCCCTACCTCGCCCCCAACGGCGCGCTGCGTGCTGACGTCGTGCATCGCGGCCTCCCTTACGACCGGCTGCAATCCCTGGGCCTCGGTAGTCCCGCTCGCAACAATCATCTGCGCCAGCCTGATTCACTCAATCCGCTTGGCGCAATGGGCCCGGACTCATCTGCGCTGCTCGCAACTACCGCCTACGTACCCGAATTTTTGCATGGCTAACCCGAAGAATGGGCTCGCCCGTTCGCTCGGGGTAAACTTCGTAATGATAACCCACGTAACTTTCTACCAAAAACTCCCCTTGGATTCAATCACAACTTGCATTGTTCTTCAACCTCGCCAGTCCCTGATGCGCCAGCTCAGCAATCGCTCTCGCCAGGGTACCCGATTCATTCAGTGACTCCGGCCTCTCCAGCCGCACGCCTAAATTCGCCGCATACTCCCGAAACAATCGATCCACGTCAAAAAGAATCTCTACGTGGTCGCATAGAAACCCTATCGGCTGCAAAACCAGCGCCTTCACCCCGTCCGCCCTAAGCCGATCCAGCGTTTCTTCCACGCTCGGCCCCAGCCAGAGCCCGCCGCTCGCTCCCTGGCTCTGAAACGCAAACCACCATCGTGGAATCTCCTTCACGCGTTCTGCTACAAGCTCAGCCGTGTGCCGTGCCTCTTCGGCGTAAGGATCGGCGCCCTGCCCGGGCCACAACTTCGGGCCTGCGTCCTCATTCGCCGCGGGCTGCACCGTCCGCGTCGGCACGCTGTGCGCCGTGAACAATACCGGTACCGGCGCTCCAATCTCCGCGCTCAGCTTCGTCCATGCCGGCCGCAACCGCTCGGCGAATGCATCGGCCAGCAGCGGATGCCGCGCCCACCCTTCGGTGAAATCGATCCGCAATCCACCGCCCTCAGCCTCTACAGCGCGCTTATATAGCCCCACGCTGGTCCGCGAGTTTTGCGGCGCCATGCAAATTACCGCGGCCTCTTCCACGCCGTCAGAGCGCATCTTCCGCACAACTTCAGGAATATACGGCCGCCAGTTCCGCATCCCCACATACACCGGAACCTTCTCGCCCGAAGAGGCCAACTCCGATTCCACCAGCCGCGCCTGCGCCATCGTAATGTCGGTCAGTGGGCTTCTTCCGATCAGTGCATAGCGGTGCTGGATCTCTTCCACCACGGCCTGCGGCACCGGCCGCCCGCTCACTACGTTCCGCAAATACTCGGGAATCTGCTCCACCGTCTCCGGCGTTCCATGCGCCAGCAGCAGCACCGCCTGTTTCGCCAACTTGCAACCTCCAACCTCGTGGTCCCGTTTCCCTTGGTCTCTTGGTCCCTTGTTCCCTGTTTTTTGGTCCCTGTTCCCTAATCCCTGATCCCTGTCTCACGTTCCATCCGAAACTCTCTCACCGTCTTCACCACCGCCTGCACATTCTCCACCGGCGTGCCCGGCACGATGCCGTGCCCCAGGTTGAAAATATGTCCGGCGCGTCCACCTGCCGAACGCAAAATCTCCTTTACTCGCAACTCCAGAATCTCCGCCGGCGCAAACAGCGTAATTGGATCCAGATTTCCCTGCACCGCGTGTCGCGGTCCCACAGTGCGCCAGCCCTCATCCAGCGGCTGCCGCCAGTCCAGCCCGATCACGTCGGCACCGGTCTCCGCCATCTTGCTCAGCAGTCCCGCCGTCTCCACGCCAAAATAGATCACAGGCACGCCAAGCGCCTGCACTTCGCGCACCAGCCGCTTCGACGCCTCGAATGCATATGCGCAGTAATCGCTCAATGCCAGCGATCCTACCCAGCTATCGAAAACCTGGATCACGTCCGCGCCCCCCTGCACCTGCAGCCGGCAGTACTCCGTCAGCACTGAAACTAACTTGTCCAAAAGTCCGCTCCACGCACTGGGAGAGCCATACATCATCCGTTTTGTCTCGACATAGTTCCGCGATCCGCCGCCTTCGATCATGTAGCTGGCCAGCGTATAGGGCGCGCCGCAGAACCCGATAATCCCCAGCCTCTCGCCAAAGTGCGCTGCCACTTTCTCAATCGCCTGCGCCACGTAGGCCAGCGCATCCGCTCGATCCGTCCGCAACGCGAACACATCTTCTGCTGTGCGCACCGGCTTGTGCACCACCGGGCCCTCGCCCGCCTGGAACTCGAAATCGAGTCCCATGGGCTCCAGCGGCAGCAGCAAATCGGCAAAGATAATCGCCGCATCCACACCCAGCTTCTCAGCCGCTGTAATCGTCACCTCGGCGGCCAGCTCCGGCCTTTTGCAAATCTCCACCAGTGTGTGGTGCTTGCGCACGTCGCGATATTCCTGCATATACCGCCCGGCCTGCCGCAAAAACCACACCGGCGTCCGGTCCACCGGCTTGCGCAGGCACGCGCGCACGAAGCGGCTACCTTCGAGAATCGTCTCGGCCGTACCCTGGCCCTGGTTGTTCCCGTCCATATGGATTTATTCTACCGGCCCGCAAACCGCTTCGCCCTCACCGCGACTCCGGTCCTCCCATCCTGTATCCTGACGGTATCAGGGGCTCGTACTTCCCTTTCCGTACGACAAGTTCGGAGGCTCCCATGTCTGTCACACGAATCGTCTGCCCGCTCTCTGCTCTTCTCGTAGCTGGCGCGCTCGCGACTCGTGCCCAGCAGAGCCTGCCCGCCATCTCGCTTCCATCGCACAGTATGAGACTTGTCGTCGTGGTCAACACCAAATCGGGCCTGCCGGTTACCAATCTCACGCAGCAGGACTTCACACTTCTCGATAACAAAGCACCGCGGACCATCACGTCCTTTAGGATCGACAGCGCGGTGGCCGGCTCTGCCCGCGTTATCGTCTTGCTCGATGCAGTGAACATGCCGTACCAGGCCCTCGCGTTTGCCCGGCAGGGCGTCGCAAAGTATTTCAAGTCGAATGAAGGTCTTTTGCCCTATCCAACTACCCTCGCGGTCCTCACCGACAAGGGAGCTCAAATCGCAAATGACTTTACCACTGACGGCAACGCGCTCAGTGACATGCTCGACCACCAGCAGATCGGCCTGCGCGAAATTAATCGCGCCTCTGAGTGGAGCGGCCCCGACCGATTGCAGATTTGCCTCACTGCCTTCCACCAGCTCAGAGCGTTTGCCGAAAACCTTCCCGGCCGCAAAATCGTTCTCTGGATCTCGCCCGGCTGGCCGCTGGTCTCAGGCCCTCGCGTCGACCTCACCGAGCACGAAGAGCAGCAAATCTTCAGTGACGTCGTCTCGCTGTCGAACCAACTTAGGCAGGATGACCTCACGGTCTACAACATCAATCCATGGGGCGTCGGTGAACCGCTCGAGCGCGCCGATCTTTACGAGGCGTTCCTCAAAGCTCCCAACCGCCCCAGCGACGTCGAACTCGGCGACCTCAGCGTTCAAGTGCTCGCCGTGCACAGCGGCGGCCTTGCGATCGAATCCAACAGCGACGTCGCCGGCAACATCGCAAGATGCCTCAACGACCTGCGCTCCTGGTACGCGATCACCTTCGATCCCCTGCCCGCCGACAAGCCCAACGAGTACCACCACATCGATGTGAAACTCGCCCGGCGCGATCTCATCGTTCGCACCCGCGACGGCTACTACGCCAACCCCCGTCTCTTCGAACCGCGGCGTTGACGGCGTAAATTCATCTGTCGTCCCGCCGTATTCCCCCCTCCCTGTTTTCTAATCCCTGATCTCTGGTGCCTAATCCCTGCCTTTTTCACCGCCACCGAAAGATCTTCACCGATACCGCGAACGGCACCACCAGCCACGCCATCAGAATTGCCATCGGCGCCCACATCGCGGCCAGTTCAGTCCCCTGCAGCATATTGCCGCGCATGGCATCAATCGCTGCCGTCAGCGGCAGCGCCTTCACCAGCGGCTGAATCACTGCAGGAAATCGCGACGCCGAGAAGAACACGCCTGACAAAATCCACATGGGCAGCATCGTCAGGTTCATCAGGCCGCTCACCGCTTCCAGCGTTTTGGCGCGCGATGCCACCAGCAGCCCCAGCGCGCTGAACGTCAGCGACGTCAACACGCACACCAGCAGCAATTCCCACAGGGGCCCGCGAAATGGCACACCAAACGCTACCTTCGCAAATCCCAGGAACACCGCAACCTCAATCACCAGCATCCCCAACCGTGATAGCAGGTATGCCGCCAAATACTGCCACTTCGGCATGGGCGACGCCACCATCCGCTTGAGTAGCTTTTTCTGTCGCCCATCCACAATCGAAAACCCCAGTCCCCACATCGCCGAGCCCATCAGGTTCATCCCCAGCAGCCCCGGTACTACAAAGTCGATATATCTTGACCCCACTTCGTGCACCAGATCGTTCTGCACGGTCACTGCATCGTGCCGCCCTGCCGCTGCCTGGATTGCGCGATCGGCCAGCATCCGCGCCGTCCTTGCGTCGGGATTCGTATCGTCATACCGGTACACCACGCCATTCGGTCCCGGCTCGGCCAGCAGCACAATCTCGCCTGTTGCCATCGCGCGCAGACCTGCGGCCTCGTTCATCTCGGTTGCCTTCAATCCCTTGTCCGCCCCCAATGCCGCTGTCAGTTGCGGCGTCGTCGCGCCCACCGGCAGCACGTCCGCAGGACGATTTCTAAACGCAATTCCCAAACCCGCCGCCAGCAGGATGGGAAAAACAAAAATCCAGAAGATCGCCTCCGGCTCGCGAAGCGTCAGTTTCAGCCGCGTCATCGTCAATTGATACAGGCTGCTGTATTCCAGGCTCCTTCTTCCGGGGTTACTCATCGCGCAGATTCCTCCCCGTCAGTTGCACAAACACGTCGTCCAGTGTCGCCGAGTGTGTTCTGAATTCGCTCAGATGCAATCCCTGTTCTTCCAGCGCGGCAAAAATCCGCGGCACCGCCGTGTGCAATTCGCTCACTGAAAGCTGGTGCAGCGCCGCATCCACGCGGTGCGACTGCACCCCCGGAATCGCGACTAGCGCCTCTGCATTCACAGCTGTCGGCTTCTTTTCCGGACTGTCATCCTGAGCGGAGCCGCTCGCGCCTTTTGCGAGCGGCGCAGTCGAAGGATCTGCGGTTGCTCTTCCACCGACCGCAAACTCCACAATGTCTTCGCCGCCCACTGTCGCAATCAGTTCCTTTGGCGTGCCCAGCGCAATCACCTTGCCGTGATCCATAATTGCCACGCGATCGCACAGCCGCTCCGCCTCCTCCATGTAATGCGTCGTCAGAATTATTGTGCGTCCCGCCTGCTTCAGTTCCTCTACCCGGTCCCACAAGTGCCGCCGTGCCTGCGGATCGAGCCCCGTCGTCGGCTCGTCCAGAAACAGCAGCTCCGGATCGCCCACCAGCGCTGTCGCCATCGCCAGCCGCTGCTTCTGCCCGCCGCTCAGCCCTACCACGCGCGCCCGCCGCTTCTCTTCCAACTGCGCCAGCCTGATCGCCTCATCCACCGCGATCCCGCGCCGGTAGTAGCTCCGGAACAGCCGGAGCACCTCTTCCACCGTCAGCTTGTCAGGAAACTGCGTCTCCTGCAGTTGAATTCCGATCCTCTGCCGCAGTTCATCGGCGTCTCGTTGCCAGGTCCGCCCCAGCAGCTCAACCATTCCCTCATCCGCGGGCGTCAATCCCTCACAAATCTCAATCGTCGTGGTCTTCCCTGCGCCATTTGGACCCAGCAAGCCAAAGCACTCACCCGTCCGCACCTCCAGGTCGATCCCGTCCACCGCGCGCACGTCGCCAAACGTCTTCTTCAACGCGTGAATCCGCAACGCCGCGCTGCTGCCGGCAGCCGCGCCCGCTCTGCCGCTCTTTTGCATCCCGGCCGGTCCGATAATCTTGGCCTCTTCCATCGCCATAGAGTAACGCACCTCGATGACACGTTCACCAACGATGATTCACTATCCATCAAGGTGCTCCCGGCCTCGCGCTCAAGATTCACCAACGTGCCTTACTCAAATCGTTGGGCGGTGCCAAATTTCCGGATTCTGCGTTCGCCACCATGTTTTCCGGCATTTTGATCGAATTCAGCATGCTTTGTGGATATACTCGCAGCGCAGGAGGCCCCCATCATGGTGCAGCCCAGGAAACATGCGTCGCGCCCCGCGACGAAAGCCCATCCGGCGAAAAGTGGAGCGAGCAAATCCTCGACGCATCACGCCTCGTCCACGGGCAAAAGCGGCAAAACCACCACCCACAAAAAAGCCAAGGCAGCCAGCGGAGATCCCGTTTTCGCCCAGCCCATCCCCTCACCCGATCCCGACACCTTCAAAGACCCGGTGACGGATTCAAAAGAGCCTGACGTCGCCGGCGTGCAGCCGGTGCCGCAGCCTTCGACGTCCGCAGCCGAACCCCTGCTCACGCTGGCCCAGGTCTACGGCAGCCGGGGCGCCACTGCCATGCAAAAAATCAAATCGGCCGGGCAAATTGTTTTTCACTCTGTCGGCGACACGGGCAGCGCCAAAGGTCCTGGCACGCAATCGCTCGTTGCCGACAAGATGGTCTCCGACTTTTCCGAGGCCAACGCTGCCGACGTGCCCTCATTCTTCTACCACCTCGGTGACGTCGTCTATTACTTCGGCGAAGGCGAGTACTTCTACGACCAGTTCTATGAACCGTACCGGAACTATCCGGCGCCCATCCTCGGCATTCCGGGCAATCACGACGGAATCGTCTATCCGAATGACCCGGCCGCAACTCTGGCCGCGTACCTGCGCAATTTCTGCGCGGCCAAGGCCGCCGCCGCCTCCGATGCCGCCGGCCTGGTGCGAACGACCATGATCCAACCCGGCGTCTACTACACCTTCGACGCGCTCTTTGTGCGCATTCTGGGCTTGTATAGCAACGTGCTTGAAGATCCCGGCGTCATCTCCGATCAGGGCGGCGCCTACGCCACGCTCGACCAGCGCCAGATCGCATTCCTCACCACCGCGCTGAAGCGCGTAAAGACCGAGAAGTATGCCGGCGCGCTCATCATTGCCATGCATCATCCGCCGTTCACAGGTGGATCCGATCACGGCGGCAGCCCCCTGATGCTCAAAGACGTCGACAGCGCCTGCGCGGCAGCCGGAGTCTGGCCGCACGCTGTCTTCTCCGGCCACGCGCACAACTACCAGCGCTACACGCGAGTCACCAACGGCTACCAGATTCCCTTTGTCGTCGCCGGATGTGGCGGACACTCGCCATTGAGCAACCTGCGGACAACCGTTCGCACTCCGTACAAGATCGACAGCACGCTCACCCTCGAAAACTACGACGATAAGGACTACGGATATCTGCGCGTCATCGTCAATGCAACCACCATGCGTATAGAATTCCATCCCCAATCGGATGGCAGCACCACAAAGACTCCCAACGATATCGTCACCATCAATCTCGCCGCGCACACCATCAGTTGACAAAACCTGAACCACCGCGCGATCTCATCGGAGTTTGTTGATCGTCTTCAGCGCGCGCTCGGTCGGCGCGGTCGCTGCGCCCGCGGCGTCCGGCGCGACATAGTAGCCGCCCTCGATGCGGGCCGGGTGCTGCATCCACTCGCGCAACCATGGAATGTATTCAAGCAATGAACATGCCGGATGTGCAAAACAGAGATGCTGGTGCACCTGCGCCATGTCGCCCACGTGCGGCGCGACCGGCAGATTGTGCCGGCGCGCCATATCGGCCACCTCCAGAAATTCGGTGACGCCCGCCAGCCGCGTCACGTCGGGCTGCACATAGCGCACCGCGCCAGCTTGAATGAAATCGCGAAACTGCAGCGTGGTATACAGCTGCTCACCGAGAGCGATTGGCGTGCGAATAGCCTCCGCCAGCCTGCGATGACCGTCTACATCATCAAAGTAGATCGGTTCTTCGATCCAGGTCACGTCAAACTCCGCCAGCCGCCCGGCAGTTTGAATCGCCTGTTCCAGCGACCAGCGCCCGTTGGCGTCGGTCATGATGCGGACCGCCGGACCAAGCGCGCGACGCACAGCTTCCACGCGCCGCAGATCTTCGGCCGCGTCGGGCCCGCCTACCTTCAGCTTTACCGCGCGATAGCCTTCCTCTTCAATCAGGCGTTTGCAATCGGCCATTACCGCTTCCAGCGGCCAGTTCAGCCAGCCGCCATCGGTGTTATACGCTTCCACCTTCTTGGTTGCTGACCCGCCCAGAAGCTCCCACAGCGGCACGCCGGCTTGTTTGGCTTTCAGGTCCCAAAGCGCAATATCAATCGCGCCCAGCGCCAGGTGCGTAATGCCGGCTCGCCCCACCCAGTAAATCGGCGAATACTTGTGCAGCTTCTCCCAAATGGCGCGAATCTCAAGCGGCGCAGCCAGCGGATCATCGCTCAGTTCTTCGCCGATGAGCAGCGGCCCGTAGCTGTACACAATGCAATCGGTAATTAGCTGGTCGGTCGGCAGATGCGCGTGCGTGCCCGAGAATCCGTAACCGATCAGCCCCTGATCCGAGTGGATGGCGACACCAGGCGCTCCCCAGTGCGTAAGCGAGTGCGTGCTGTCGGCGATGCCGCCGCGCGTGACCGGCGCGTGCAGAATGAACGGCTCCAGGCGAACAATTCTCATATGGCAGCGATGCGCGGTCAGCGTTCAGTGATCTGAAGAATTCAACATGGCATTCTACCCCGCGAGTTCCCGCTGGTAACGCAATTTCTTCACCGTCACCGCTCCCACCGTATACGGCTCGCACAGCCCGTCGCACGACCAGCCGTCCGATTGATAAAAATGATCCGCGCGGACGTTCCCCGCCATCAGCCAGAGATATGCCTTGCGATGGCCCGCTTCGCAAAGGCGCGTCCGGGCCGCCTCAATCAGTCCCGCACCCACTCCGCGCCGCCAATGATCGGGATCGACATAGAGCGCGCAGAGTTCTCCGTGCTGCGGCAGATCGGCATCGCGCGACGCCGAAGTTGTTGCGAATCCTACAACCGACCCGTTGTCGACAGCCACGAGCGTCCGCGGTTGGCGAGGATCGCAGTTGGCAAAGTTGTATCTCTTTGCGCGGTCCTCAGGGCGAAGTTGATTCAGGTAGTCTTCGGGCAGCAGCGTGCGATACGCATGTTGCCACGATCGAATATGCACCTGCGCTACAGCAAGAGCGTCGTCTGGCTCGGCACGGCGAATCTCCATTTCCCGAGTATCGCATGGCGCAGAAGTAAACCGCCGTATGCGGCGTGCCGTACGCCCTTCATCGACGTTGTAATCGTATTGGACGTAAACTTGTAGAAAGATGCCGAGAATTGCGCAAGTGATACTCGCTTTGATCGTAGGCTTATCCCTGCTCACGTGGGCTGCGTCCGGGATCGTTGATACCACGGCTCGAGAGTGGTTCGAACGCGATGTTACCTCGCGAGCGCATCTTGTGCTTGCTAGTGCCAGCCATTCTCTGGCAGGTTCGTGGAATAACCCGGTTGAACTCGACAGCCTCCTCCTTGGTATCGCGCGTGACGAACGCGTGATGGCGGTATCCGCCTGCAACGCCGATTTAACCATGCGATCGAGCACTCCTGATTTTCCACAGGAATTCAATTGCGTGGAGGTCGGTCCTCGAGTTCGCGGCGTCAATCACACCGCAGACGAGACACAGCAGCCTTTTCACGAGTGGAGCACTATCGCCACACTGCCAACCGGACGCGTACAGGTGAGCGCTCTTCCGCTCTACGGTCACAGCGGCGAGTTGGGCTTTGTTGTCATGGTCCAGGACCTTAGTTACATCGATAGGCGAGAGGACCGTGCGAGAACTTTCCTAATTGTCATCTTTGCCATTCTTGCGATTACTGCCTTCGGCGTTCCTCTCTTCGTCGTCAGGGGAGCGCGACACGAATGGACCCTCGAATTGCGCCGCATGCTGCGTGGCGGGGGAAAACAGAGCCGGGAGTTCCAACCAATACTGGGCGACGTTCGAGAATTGATTGGGCGCATGTCCGCAGATCAGGAAGACGCCCCGGGTCAATGGACGCCGGTGAGATTGAAGGCCATCCTGAATCAGCATCTTCACGGCGAGAAGATCGTAATTCTCGCCAATCGCGAACCATACATCCATCAACGTGCCCCCGACGGCCGCATTGAAATCCAGCATCCCGCCAGCGGCTTGGTTACCGCGCTCGAACCGGTGATGCGCGCTTGCTCCGGCGTCTGGGTTGCGCACGGCAGCGGCACCAGCGATCGCGAAACTGTCGATCAGAACGATCACGTGAGCGTTCCTCCTGGCGAGGAGTCTTATCACATCCGGCGTGTTTGGCTGTCGGACGAGGAGCAACGGGGTTATTACTACGGCTTCTCCAATGAGGGCCTATGGCCACTTTGCCATGTAGCGCACGCGCGGCCGGTCTTTCGTGCCGAAGATTGGCGCCTGTATCGCGAGGTGAATCAGAAATTCGCCGACGCCGTGTGCAGTGAGATCGATTCCGAAGACCCCATCATTCTCGTGCAGGATTATCATTTCGCACTTGCGCCAGCTTTGATTCGCAAACGGCTTCCGTCGGCCACAATCATCGTCTTCTGGCATATCCCCTGGCCGAACGCTGAGCGCATGGGGATCTGTCCCTGGCGGAATGAAATCCTCCTTGGGTTGCTGGGAAGCAGCATCGTCGGCTTTCACACGCAACTGCATTGCAACAACTTTCTTGATACTGTCGACCGGTACCTCGAAACGCGCATCGACCGGGAAAGCAATGCGGTGATCATGCAGGGACAACGTACGATGATTCGACCCTATCCGATCGCCCTGGAATGGCCCAACCACTGGGTCGAGACGGCCCCCAGTCCTGAAGAATGCCGGTCCCAGGTCTGGCACGATTGGGGCCTACAGCCAAACGCGTTGCTGGGTGTCGGCGTAGACCGTCTGGACTACACAAAAGGCGTCGAAGAAAGATTGCTCGCGGTCGAACGACTCTTAGAGCGATATCCTGATTACCGCGGACGATTCACCTTTGCGCAATTGGCCGCGCCCAGCCGAACAAAGATTGAGCGGTATCGGGACCTGAATGAAACCGTCGAAGCTCTGGCTGCCAGGATCAACAACCGGTTTGGGTCTGGCCAGTACAAGCCGATCCTGCTGCTTCGCACTCATCACGAGCCGCCCGAGGTCTTCAGGTTCTTCCGTGCAGCCGACGTTTGCTACGTCAGCAGCCTGCATGACGGGATGAATCTCGTTGCCAAAGAATTTGTCGCGGCCCGCACTGACCTGCGAGGCGTACTGGTGCTGAGCGAGTTTACAGGAGCAGCCCGGGAATTGACTGAAGCTCTCATCGTCAACCCTTATGACCTCGAAGCAAGCAGTGAGGCCCTTGCTGCGGCGCTTTCCATGCCTCCTGAAGAACAACAGGACCGGATGAGATCGATGCGTTTGTTCCTGGCGCAATTCAATGTGTATCGCTGGGCAGGCAGAATGCTCGTCGACGCGGCCCGTGTTCGCAACCAGGATCGAGTTGCCGGGCGCCTCGGCATGCGCCCAAACCAATCAACTGTAGGCGCCTAAAAAGCAATAGCAGAGTCGACTTAGTCCCAGGCGCATGAACCATCTTGCTGGGATTCTCGATACTCACTCCGCAACATCGGAACGACCCTTCCTCGAATCTCTTCTGCGATCAGAAAACCCTTTTGGGGCCAGGCTTCAATTTCCATCTTCAAATCTTCATCAAAGAGCAAGTTGACAGCCCATCCCAGCGATCGTTTCGGCTTCTCTATCGATGGCAGCCACGCGCACTGCGCCACTAACATGAACCCGGTCGACAACCTTAGCGCGCCGGCGAACTTTATCGTCACTCATTGCCCCATCCCTCCTGCGCTTTTGCGGGAAGGGTGGGAACGCATAAATCCGCAGCTTCAATCGGGTTTCCCGAACGGGCCCTTATCCGTGGGGCGCAAACCCGGATTCTCTGACCTGGAACGACCGCGCCCCGCGTAGAAGGGGAGCTTCGATCCGTTAAAATATTCGCGAACGCCGATTCGCGATGAGCTTCTGCGGGGAATGCGGCTCCACTTCGCGCGACAAGGACGGATTCTGCCGCGGCTGCGGCGCTCCGTGGCCCCGCGAGCCGTCTCTCGAAACGTCCCCCGAATCGCCTCTCGCGACGTCCGCGGCCCCCCCACCGCCGTCCACGGTAAGCCCGCTTGCCAGATTCGCTTCCCACGGCCTGCCCAACGTCAAGCCCAAAAAGGTCTGGGTCGCCGTGCTTCTCGCCGTCTTCGTGGGCCCGCTCGGCCTTCTCTACTGCACCACGATCGGAACCTTTGTCATGCTCTTCGTTTCGATGGTCCTCTTAATTCGCTTCGGCGCCATCACCAGCACCCTCATCGTCCTGCCCATCCGCGCGCTCTGGGCCTGGCGCGCCGCCCGCGAATCCTCTTCCACTCTGGTCTGAAGCGCCGGCCCTCTTCGGCCCTTGACACCCTGTAATCGGACTGAATTACTCTTAAATCGGGTCACTGAAAGAGACCCGCACGCATGCACCTTCGATTCCCCTTCTTCCCTGCTCCTCTTCTCATCGCTGCGCTTTTCGCCCTCACCTCTAAACCATCACCGGCGCAAACCGCACCCTGCGTCGCGGGCACTGACGTTGTCGTCGAGCCGGGAGACCACCCTGCCACCGTGCTTCAGGCATCCGGCGCATCCTGCCGCGTCCACTACAAAGACGCCGCATTCCCCGACGGCTGGACCTACGACTTCAACATCGTCAAACAGCCCCGCGGCGTCACTACCGCCTGCATCGTCGGCAATCACGTTCTCGTCGATCCGGGATCGCACCCCGCAACGGTGCTTCAAACGACCGGCGCTTCCTGCCGTTTGCACTACGATGACGGAGCGTTCCCCGATGGCTGGACCTACACTTTTAACGTCAAGGCGGCCGCACCTGCCGGCCCCGCTGCGCCACCAGCCGCCAATCCCAAACCTGTGGCCGCCAATGGTCTCCAGCTTGGCCGCTACAACATCACCGTCGGCAGCGGCGCGTCCGATGGATATCTCGTTCTCCGCTCCGCCACTTCCTACGAGCTCTTTCTCCCCGGCGGAAAAAGCGGTGGCGCCGGCTCCTTCTCCTACGACGCCGCCCATTCTCAACTCCACTGGATCAGCGGCCCGCTCACCAACGCCACCTGGGACGGCACGCAGAAACTGGAGCACGATGCCAACTTCGCCAAAATCCGCATTGGCAAGCGCACCGTCGCCACCCTCAAGCTCCAGTAATCACCTGGCGCTTATTCCGTCTCGTTCCAGGTTACCTGGTTCCCAGGATGATGTATGATCGATGGGTCCGAGGGCCCCTACGGAAATCCTGCTTGAGAATCCCCTGCTCAAGACACTCCGAACGCAATGACGGCCACGTCGTAAGCGGAACACCGATCACACCCCGATCCAGGCAAGCCCACTGAACGCTTTTCCGAACTCAGAGGCCACGCGCCATTCTTCATACGCCGGACTGCGTCCCGTCGTTGGTGCGTCCCGCTCGAAGGCGCACTTCATTTCGCCCCGGTTCGAAGCCGCGTCTCCCGGCGCGTAAAGCAGTTTCCTACCCTTCACGCAGGAGGATCGCTATGTCTCCATGGACCCCGCAATCCAACTTGGCAAAAGCAGTCGTGCAGGCCGGATTTCTCTATGATCCGGCGCAGGACATCATCTGTTCCAGTTTGAACGCCCCGCAACATGCTCTCGGATATTGCTGGGCATACGACCAAGCCTCCGCGCTGGTTGAGATGATCATCGACTGCGAGACGTTCTACTTCATTCACAAGGGCGACGCCTGGTTGATCGAGTTGTGGAAGGGGCAGTATGGAATCGAGACCGGCTGCGAGATTGGGGTGTACCGCGACGGCCCTTTCATCGAACCTCTTCGGCCGGACTTCGCTAACTTCCGGTCGCGGTTCTACAAGTGTGTTGAGCGGAACCAGCAGCAGATGCTCCCCATGCAGTCCGCGCTTTACAGTAAGGGAAAACCGCTGCTTCACAGGCATCGTCAGTATCACTTCTGGCTGGGCGCATGGAAGTGGGGCATCTTCACCGAAAACACGCACGATCTCGCGATGAGGGTTCAAGTCGATTTCCCATCGGCGGAGATGTGCGCGGCGTTCAGGCTCGCCGCCCTTCTCAAGAACTACAGCCTCTCCACGATCGGCAAACAGAGCGTGGCCTTCACATTCCAGGTCCCGCACACCCGGCAACCGGCCTCACGAGCTGCGCTTGAAGAGCCGATGCAGGCCATGAGCAAAATGTGGGTTGAAAAACTCAACCAGTACAAACAGGCTCACAACATCACGAACAACGACCCGAATCGCTTCACGTTCTCTCAATACGAGGCGCCGGCCGAGCAATTGGCTGCGAGCGCATCGGCGAGGGCGGGTCAAGCTGCAGCCGCTGCTGCCAAAAACGTCGAACACGGTGCGGCGCTGGCCTCTTCTTCCATCCATCGTGAAGCCTCACACTTTGCCACGGCCGTTCATCAGGACGCCGCACATGTGACTTCGGCTGCTCGCCAGGATGCGGAGCATGCCGCGTCTGCTGTGAAGAGTGCTGCAGCGGGCGATCTGGCATCGCTTCAGAGAAAGATCTTCGCGTTCTTTGGCAACAAAAGATGGCATTGTGCGCAGCATTCAAAACGCGCGGTTTGAGAACGCGACGCTTCGCAAAACCCGCGGAACAGGAGCAAGACGAACCTCGCTATCCTGAGCGGCGGGCGCATGTCGACGGAGAGAGCACGGACCTTCAGGTCCCTCACCACGTGGCCCAAAGAGAAGGGTCTTGAGGCCGGGAGTCAATTCGGCATGCCTTCAAAAGTCTGCCCTGAGCGGAGTGGACGGGTGCCGCAACCGGCCCTTGCTTGTGTCACGGCACGAATTCAAAGCAGAGCCCGTGTCGCGGGCGACATACACTAGCCCCAGGCGTGAGCCTGGGGACTCATCGCCCAATTTCACCGCAAAGCCCGCTTCAGCGGGCGACAGATGTCCCTCTTGCCTCAGGGCAGAAACTTACTCATGCTGCCCCCCTCCGTCAGGTAGGCCTGAAACGCCGCCTTCAGCTTTTTGATCTCCTCGTCTTGCGCTTTTCTGCGCGCTTTCAAACGATCAGAGCCTTTACACGAGCGGTTGAAAACCTTGATCGCCTCGCGCACCGAGTAGTTGTAGAACGCGTCGTGCAGAAGACTCACGTTTTCGAGAAATTCTTTCTCCTCCGAGTTGAAGAGATACTCTTGCAGAAACTTGACAGTTACTGCCTGCCAATTGAAAAGCACGAAGAATCCGTTCGCAAGAAGCAGCACGGCGTCAACCACATTCATCGTCGTCACCCCCGCCTGCGGATGAAACGTTACGGCCGAAACACCGCCAATTGGCAAAGCAATCGCCAGCAACAGAATGAAACGGCGCTTCAGCCGCTCGATCACGAACGGCATCATCACATCGCCCACGTCCAGCAGTTTGATCACGCGTTCCCAGTCGCCTGACTTCGTCTTCCAATAAATGTCCTCGAGAAGTTTCTTTTGCGTTTCTACAATCTCCTGTGCCGACGCGTACTTCGAGCGGTTTCTCAGGTTTCTAAACATGTCCAATGCAAGGGGAATGACGGCGACGATCAGCGACGCACCCTCAATGGCTAAGCTCACAGGCTCCATGCGGCCTCCTCAATGTTTTTGGCGGGGATTCGAGCATACCACCGCCGCGAAGAAGCGCAAATCCTGCGCGCCCGTTCAAGCTTCGCTTGGGCACGGGATCTCGTTTCTACCGTGGTGGTGCTTCAGCCATGTCGACGGAGGGAGCAGGGATCTTCAGGTCCCTCACCACTTGGCCCAAAGAGAAGGGTCTTCAGGCCGGGAGTCGATTCGGCATGCCTTCAAAAGCCTGCTCTGAGCGGAGTCGACGGCTGCCGCAACCGGCCCTTGCTTGTGTCACGGCACGAATTCAAAGCAGAGCCCGCGTCGCGGGCGACAAACACTAGCCCCAGGCGCGAGCCTGGGGACTCATCGCCCAATTTCACCGCAAAGCCCGCTTCAGCGGGCAAAAGAGCCCGTTTGCATCAGGGCATGAATTCATTCATGCCGAAACTGCATACAAAAGATTCCCCGGGCTTCCAACCCCTGCACACAAACGCAAAGAACAAAAACCAACGGTGTACGAGGCCCGTTAATCTCCACCCCCCCAAAAGGCGAGCGATCAAAACGGAAGCACGCCCAAATAGTCTTCGCCAAATCCTCTCCCGCATTCGTCGTTCCATCGCTTAACGACTTTTCCACATTTCAGCTCATTTCTTGCGCACCTCCCAAAACGTGATACAGGGTAGAATGGAAACAGCAAGCAAATCCTCTCCTTTAACTTCCATGTAATAGCAGAAGTATATAAAGCAAAAGGAGATCACTCCGAAGAGGTTGGTATGCCAAGCAAAGACGAAAAGAAGACGAATCTGGGACCCGGCGGCAAGGGCCGCCTCCAGATCTTCGTGGCCGGTTTTGCAGTTGAAGGAAACGATAGCGTTCTGGCTGATGGTTTCAAGGCAATCAGAGATCTCACAGAAGCGATGAAGCATTCTGGAGTGCTGGCTCCTGCTCCACGCGTAAAGGCAGTTCTGAGCAGCAGTTCCGAAGCGCCGAAGCAGGGATCTGTGAAGCCCGGGGTGATTGAGCCAGACGAGCCCGACCAACTCATTGGTGACGCAGCGGACGATGTTGACCTTGGTGAGCCGGAACAGACGCCCGAAGGCGGGAACGGCACGCAGCCCAAACGAAACTACAACTACAAAACGCCGACATTCCTGGACGATCTGGACATAACTAAAGCCAAGAAGGATCTGAATGAATTTGTAGCGGAGAAGAATCCGCCTGACACAATGAGCAAGTATCTTGCAGTCGTATTCTGGCTCCAGAAGTACATGGACGTCCCTGAGGTCAAAATCGACCACGTTTACACAGTCTTCGACATTCTGGGATGGAAGGCAGAGATACCTGCGAATCCGAGCGTACCGCTTCGCGACCTGAAGAGCAAGAAGCACATGCTTACTCGGGAGACAGGGGCTGAAGGGTACAAGCTCAATTTCAAGGGCGAGCAGGAAGTTGAGAAGATGAGATAGTGACGACAGAAGAAGAACAGAAAGCCGAACTGAAGGTGCTCGTAGCCGGAATCGACGGCTTCGCAGACTGGGGGCACGCTGACAGAATTCGAATGTTCGCGTGGCTTCAGCACCACCTGCGCCGCAAGGCCCGGTTCTCGACAGGTGACATCAACTGGTGCTACAAAGCCCTTTCGTATAAGCCGAGCAACACGGCGCAGTATCTAATTAATATGGAAGACCGCGGCGAACTCCTCAACGATAAGGACGGATACTACGGCGAAGGAAAGTTTGTCGCAAAATACGAGCAAAAGTATGGCGTTCATGACATTACATTGAGCATCCGACAAAAAGTGAAGGACGTCATGGCACTTGTCCCCGGAATCGAGGAACAGGATTTCATGAGGGAAGCCGAAATCTGCTTACGCCATGGCGCGGGTCGCGCGACGATCATAATGGTCTGGTGTGTTGGCTTTTTTCACCTGTGCCAGTTTATCCTGAAGCACCATCTGGCCACATTCAACGCCGCATTTCCAAAGCACTACCCGGGCTTGCACAGAGATGCCAAAGTCAAAGTGATGAGCACCTATGACGACTTCTCTACTCTGAAGGAATTCGTCGTTATAGATATTTGCAGACGAGAGAATATCGTAAACCAAAATGTGGCGAAGATTTTATTTGAGAAGCTCGACAAAAGAAACGCCGCAGCTCATCCATCGACTGTCAAGATTGGTCAACTTCAAGCAGAGAACTTTATTGACGAGTTCGTGCAGAATGTAATCCTTTCACTGCCGGTCTAAACCTCGCGACCCGGCACTCATTTGTCCACAGGACAGAACAGCCCTATTCTGCGACCTGTCAACCCGATTGCTTTTCGACAGCTACCAACCTCCCTCATTCCAAACGTTATCTTCTCCCGTCCGCTTTGCCGATAAATTCCACGAAATCGCTACACTCAAATAGCGGGGCCCACGATCAGAGATCAAGGATCAGAAAGGTCGGCCCGGGCAAAAGAACTAAACTCAATGAATGGAAATATTTGCGGCGAAATCACCAAAAATCGCCCGCTAACTCCAATCAATGGAGATATTTAGAGGTTAAGTCGTGCAGAATGAAATATTTAGCAACTTTGCCGATCTCTAACCCCAATGTCATGAGATACTTGGTGAAAAATTCCGGGGGGGGTAGGGGAGGTGTTACCGATCGGTAAACAGCCGAATCAGCCAGTACCCAGAAGGCAATAGCCAATAGGAAGTTGCCAATAGTCCACCGTTGTGCCGCGTACCCCAATCCCTACCGGCTATTGGCTACTGGCTGCTCCCTGCTTCTCTGTTCTCTTTTCTCTGCTCTCTGCCTTTTCGCTACACTAAGGGCATGGCGGAGATTCAGCGCAGAAAAACCCCCACCGTAAGAATCGGACACGTCCGCGTGGGCTGGGAAGTGCCCGTCGTCGTCCAGTCGATGACCAACACCGACACGGCCGACGCCCCATCGACCATCGAACAGGTTGCCGCCCTTGCCCTGGCCGGCAGCGAACTGGTACGCGTCACGGTCAACAACGAAGAGGCTGCCGCCGCCGTGCCCGCCATCGTCGAAGGCCTAGAAAAACGCGGCCTGCGCGTGCCCATCATCGGCGACTTCCACTACAACGGCCACATCCTGCTCAGAAAGTTTCCTGCAACTGCGAAGGCGCTCGCCAAGTACCGCATCAATCCCGGCAACGTGTCGATTGGGCGCAAGGACGACGACAACTTCCGCACCATGGTCGAATGCGCGGTCGAGAATCAGAAGCCGGTGCGTATCGGCGTCAACTGGGGATCGCTCGACCAGTCGCTGCTCACGCGCATGATGGACGAGAACAGCAAGCGCCCCGAGCCATGGCCCGCTCGCGAGGTGATGATCGAGGCCATGATCGCCAGCGCGCTCAACTCCGCTGCCGCCGCTGAGCGCTACGGACTGGGCCACGACATGATCATCCTCTCGGCCAAGGTCTCGGGCGTGCGCGACCTCATCGATGTGTATTCCAAGCTGGCCGAGCGCTGCGACTATCCGCTGCACCTGGGCCTGACCGAAGCGGGCATGGGCTCGAAGGGCCTGATCGCCTCGACCGCGGGACTGGCTCCCCTGCTGCTCTCCGGCATTGGAGACACCATTCGCGTGAGCCTCACGCCCAAGCCCGGCGGCGACCGCACTGAAGAGGTGCAGGCCGCGCAGCAGATCCTGCAGTCGCTCTCGATCCGCAGCTTCATGCCGCAGGTGACGAGCTGCCCCGGCTGCGGACGCACCACCAGTACCTACTTCCAGGAGCTGGCCGAGCAGATCCAGACCTATCTGCGCACGCAGATGCCCGAGTGGCGCAAGCGCTATCCCGGCGTGGAAGAGCTGAAGCTGGCCGTGATGGGCTGCGTGGTCAACGGGCCCGGCGAGAGCAAACACGCCAATCTAGGCATCAGCCTGCCCGGCACGTTCGAGGATCCCGTCGCGCCGGTCTATATCGACGGCAAGCTCTCCACCACGCTGCGCGGCGACACCATCGTGGCGGAGTTCAAGCAGATCCTCGACCATTACGTCGAGAGTCACTACGGCCAGAAGGCCGAGAGCGGCGAACTGGTCGGCGCGAAGTAGGGACATAGAGAACGGAACTGGTCCATAAGTATTGCTTTGAAGGGCGCGGCTTCAGCGGTGCCGTAAAGGCCACGTAAACCGCAAGGGGCTTTAGCCCCTGAGGGAAGCATTCAAAGCCGTCCCGATTCACGCCCCGATGGGCTGCCACTGAGGGTTTGCATCTGAGACCGCGACGGCCATCACAGCCTTGTCGGCCATCCCAGCGTTACTCTGTCTCCAGCATTCACCGGAGACGAATCGCCGATGCAACTCCGCCTCCCCCGAACCCCGGCGGCCTGTGCGCTGCTCTGCTTTTCCGTCAGCGCCTTCGCCGCGAAAGCTAAGCCCTGCATGGCCCTTGATCAGGCCGCGAAGATATTCAACAAAGACATCTGCATCTCCGCGCATGTGTATGACGTAGTACAACTTCAAGATGGAACGCGTTTCCTGGACGTCTGTTCGCCGCAGACTTCTGACGAGCAGTGCCGCTTCACGGTGATCAGCCTTCCTGCCGATCGAGCCGACGTTGGTGAGCTGGACAAGTACCGCGATCACGACGTGCAGATTCGCGGTATCGTCACTCCGCTGCGCGGCCGTGCGGGCATGGTATTAAGTCACGCACGCCAGTTCAATGGAGGCCCACCGAAGTTCCGCCCGAATCCTCTGCTCGCCCGCGGTTTCACCGCCGAACAGGAGCGGCCTCCGCTCAGCGATCCCAATCTTCGTCCGCAAGGCGGGCGCCGTGCCTTCATGAACACGCGGGAACAGGAATCACTTCCGGCGAAGTGAGCCTCGCAAGACGTGAGATCGGCCACTCGCGGCAGGGAAAATTTCAGGCGTCTTCAGCAAAACGCGGAGCGAACCGCGCCCCGTACCACAAAATTGCACACGACAGAACGAGGAATACAAGCGTCGCGCCGAGGCCGATACTCAGTTTGGAATGGTCACTGATTGCGCCAATAATCTGCGGCGCGAATGTGTCGCCGAAGAAGTGGATGCAGAAGAGATTGATCGAGATCGCTGTGGCACGAACCGGCGCCGCAACTGAATTGACGATTGCGGTGTTCAGCGGCCCGGTATTGAGAAACAGGAAGAACTCCGCGAGGAACAGCGCAGGCACGGCCAGGTGGCGCGGCCCGAAGAACAGGAGCACCCCGAACGGCAGTGTCAGCGCCACGCTCCAGGCCGAGAGCAGATAGAGCGCGCGGTCGTTCTTGCGGAGCCAGATTTGCGCGATCCAGCCGCCGATGATTGTGCCGAGGATGCCGTCGATCACGGTACTGGCGCCCACCGTGAGGCTCGCCGTCTGCATCGACATTCCCACCGAACGCCGCAGAAACTCTGGAACCCACCAAGAGATTCCGCCCATGGCAAAGGTGAGGGTCGCCAGGCCGAACGTGGCGGTGAGGAAAGCGGAGTTCCTGAACAGGCCCAGGAATGTGTTGCGGTTCAGCGTCGGCGAGATGTTGTCGTTGGCGCCGCGTTCCGGTTCACGGCCGATCCAGCCAAAGAGTGCGGCGGCCAGGAAGCCGGGCAGCGCGCAAACGAAGAATGGAGCACGCCATCCCCAGGCTCCGCCAATCTGACCACCGGCCAGGTAGCCGAACGCAGCGCCGACCGGAATGGCGATATAGAACACTGAGAGCACGCGGTTCCGATCGCGTTCGGGATAGAAATCGGCGAGCACCGCCGGCGCAAAGATGCCGAAGGTGGCTTCACCGACGCCGACCAGGGCCTGGCGGAAATAGAGCGTGGTGTAGCTATGGATCCAGACGGCAGCTAAAGTGGCCAGGCTCCAGAGCGTCGCTCCGATAATGATGAGCGGCTTGCGGCGAAAGCGGTCGCCGAGCCAGCCGGTCAGCGGAGCGGCAATCATGTAGAAGATGAAGAACGCCGTTCCCAGCGCACCCATCTGCTGATCGCTGGCATGAAACTCGTGCTGAATTGGCGAGACTTCGCCAGCGAGGATGTAGCGGTCGATGTAATTGAGCAGGTTGAGCGCCAATAAGAGCGCAACCGTACCGAAGGCCGGACTGATGCGAATTCGTGGCGATTGAGATGTAGTAGCCAAGCGGTTTCAGTCCATCTTGCGGGCGAGTAACTTAGCAAACCAGGCGCGCTATCTCTTGGGCCGGGGCCATCGCGCTTCGATTGTAGTCCCGATGCCGCCCCGGGGCCGGAATTCGCCCTTGACCACGGCCCAAACCGGGTCGCAGGCCTTCACAACGTCTTCCAGCACCTGGTTCACGATGTTTTCCTGGAAGATGCCGAGGTTGCGGTAGCTGAACAGGTACTCTTTCAGCGATTTCAGCTCCAGGCAGCGCTTGCGAGGCATGTAGCGAATCGTAAGCTTCCCAAAGTCGGGCAGACCTGTTTTAGGGCACACGGAAGTCAGTTCCGGGTCGTCGATCTCGATTTCATAACCGGGGAACTGGTTCTGCCAGGTTTCAATCTCGGGAAAAGCAAAGGCCAGACCAGCCTTCGCATGTTCATCGGTATATCTGCGATGGGTCGCCATTTTCACCATTGTACGAGGGTGGATGACGTGCCCGCCTGGGCAACAGTACATTTATCCGCTTCGTGATTGCGTGTTTTGCGTCCTATATACTGACTCTGGTTGAAGGGCATGGCCGAAGCAAGATCGCAAATGAGCCGCACGTGGCTATGGACGGGAATTGCCGTCCTGCTGATTGCTGTCTTTTTCACCGCGCGTTACTTTCTGCGCGAGAAAATGCCAGTCCGCGTCGCGCTTGTGGGTCATGCGATGCTGCTCAATACTGTCAGCACCAACGGCCGGGTTGAGCCAATCGCCAACTACCCGTTCTATAGCCCTCTCGCAACAACGATAAAAGCCGTTTACGTGCAGGAAGGCGATCTGGTTCCGAAGGGAAAGCTGCTGCTCACGCTCGACGACGTGCAGGCGCGGGCCCAGGTGGCCACTGCGGAAAGCGGCGTAAGAAATGCGCAGGCCGCGCTCGATGCTGCGTTGCATAACGGCACGCTGGCAGAGCGCCAGGCCGCTGCAGCTCAGGTGGAGCAGGCGCAACTGGCGCGCGACCAGGCACAGCACGATCTCGACGCCCTGACTAAATTGGCATCAGCCGGCGCCGCCGCGCCGGGCGAAGTGAGCGCGGCACAATCCCGCTTGCAAGCCGCCCAGGTCAGCCTCAGCGCGGCTCAACAGAGCGCGCAGCACCGTTATTCGCTGGCCGACATCGATCGTGCCAGGGCTGCGCTGGCCGATGCGCAAGCCTCGCTGGCAGCCGCGCAGCACGTCGAAGAGCAAACGTCAATCCGCGCTCCCATCAAGGGCACGATCTATACGATGGACGCTGCTCCCTCAGAATTCTGTGAAGCTGGCAAATTGATTCTGCAAATGGCCGATCTGAGTCAGGAACGCGTTCGCGCCTACTTCGACGAACCGGATTTGGGCCGTCTTGCCGTTGGACAGAAAGTGGTGGTCCACTGGGATGCGAAACCAGGGCAGGAATGGCATGGCCACATCGCACGTCTTCCGGTCACGGTGGTCACCGTCACCACACGAAACGTGGGCGAAGTCCTGGTTAATATTGACGATCCTGAAGACGGCCTGCTTCCCGACACAAATGTGACCGTGCAAGTGACCACCTCAAGCCAGGCGAACGCTCTCACCATGCCGCGCGAAGCCCTGCACGAACAAAACGGAAAATACTTCGCCTTCAAGGTCCAGGACGGAGAACTGAAGTCCGTCGCCATCACGATTGGATCTCCAAATCTCACACAGGTGCCCATTTACTCAGGGCTGTCCGATGGCGACCTGGTAGCCACGGGAACAACGAACGGTGAACCTTTGCAAGAAGGCATCCCGATCAAGGAAATACGGTGAGGCCAAGTGCGGTAAGGATTCTCATCGCGCCAATCGTGTGTCTTTGCGTCGCGGCTGCATGCTCCATATACGGACAGATTCCGGCGGCGACGCTCGCGCAAGCCAACACCTACCTGCAAGCCGGCGAGGCAGACAAGGCTCTTGCCCTGCTCACGCCGCTGCCCAGCGCAGGAGCCGGCGCGGCCCAGGCGCAGAATCTCTTGTGCCGGGTGCGATTCACCCTCCAGCAGTGGTCGCAGGCGGCGGCAGAGTGCCAGCTGTCGGTCAATCTCGACGGGCAGAATTCGGATTATCACATGTGGTTTGGGCGTGTCCTGGGCCAACAGGCGAGCCACGTCAATTTCCTCTCAGCATACGGAATAGCCAAGCACTCGCTCTCTGAAATGCAGACTGCCGTAAAGCTCAATCCGCAGAATGGCCCGGCCCTGTCGGATCTCGGCGATTACTACGCGCGGGCTCCCGGCATCGCCGGCGGCGGAACTGACAAAGCCCAAGCCATTGCAGTCCAGCTCGACAAGGTTGACTCAGCAAGGGCGCAGCAATTGCGCGGCGACATTGCCATGGCGAAGAAGGACTACGTTACGGCCGAGAACAATTACCGGCAAGCCATCGTTGTCAGTCATGCGCCCGCCGACCTCTGGACGGTTCTTGCTGATTTTTATCGCGGGCGTCAGCGGTGGACCGATTTCGATACCGCCATTCAGAATTGCATCAGCGCGGCCGCCAAAGACAATGACTCAAGCATTGCGCTCTATGATGGCGCAGGAGTATTGATGGCGTCGCACCGTAACCCAGCGCTTGCCGCCACAATGCTGCAAAACTATCTTGCGAGCTCGTCCATCACCGAGGAAGGGCCTGCATTTATTGCGCACATTCGCCTGGGCCGCCTTAAACAGCAACTCGGAGACGCGACCGGCGCCAACAGCCAACTGTCCGCCGCAGCCGCAATGGCACGTGAATTCAATCCGTCACAGGATTCGGCAAATTGATTCCGCGAATGCAGTTGATCATCGGGCACGGATTTCAGCGCCTCTGGGCTTCAGCAACAGCCGCGCTGATACTCGTCGTCTCACAGGCTGCAGCTTCAGCGCAGGTTTCGCTGAGCACGGTGGTCGAACTGGCCCAGAAGAACAGCGCGACGGTGCACATGGCCCAGGCAGACGTGCAAAAGGCGCAGGCGGAATGGGGCCAGGCTCGTGACGCATTTGTGCCGTCAATCTCATTCGGATCAGGTCTGCCCGCATTTCCTGAAATCGGCTTTACCGGCTCGCTTCCGACAATCTGGGACAGCAGAGTGCAATCTCTGGTGTTCAGCTTGCCGCAGATTCGCTACATCAAAGCCGCGCGCATGGGCATAGAGGCGGCGCAATTGTCGCTGAAAGACGCACAGGAACAGGTCGCGCTGGATGCGTCCGCGGCTTACATTGAGATGGACACGGTGGATCGCGAATTGATGGCTGCACATGAAGAAGAGCAGCACGCGGGCCGCCTTGTTGCCATTGAGCAGCAGCGCGCAGAAGCCGGCGTGGACCCATTGAGTTCGCTGCTGCAGGCGCAGTTAACCGCCGCGCAGCTCAAACTGAAACGCCTGCATCTTGAAACGCGCTATGCCACCCTCGCCAAACAGCTGTCTGTGCTCACCGGGCTTCCTGTTGGTTCGATCACGCCGCAACATTCCAGCATTCCCGAGATTCCCGCTGTCTCGGCGGATCAGGCCGTGCGCTCGACTCCTGGCATTGATTCCGCACAAGCCGTGGCGCGCTCGCGAGAACTAGCGGCAAAAGGCGACCAGGAACACCTATGGTTTCTGCCCGAGATCGGCTTTGGAGCTCTTTATAACCGCAATACGACATTGCTGAACAACATCAGCAACTATTACCGAATCCCTCTTCCCGCCGACAACTTCAGCACCGGCTTCTCAATCTCAGTGCCCATCTTCGATCTCGGCTTCCACGCCAAAGCAAAAGAGTCTGCCGCCGAAGCACTACGAGCCCGCGTTGAAGCCGAGCAGGCCGAGCACCAGAATGACATTCAGATCGCGCAACTCTCCTCCAGTTTGCGCGAGCTGGATGCGGAAGCTGAAATCGCCAGCCTGAAGCAGCAGATCGCCGCCGATCAGCTGAAAAGCGTTCACGCGCAACTTGAATTCGGCAATGGCGCGGGCAGTTCTGCCGGCGCGCCGCCACAACTTGCACCCACTGCCGAGCAGCAGGCTCTGATCCAGGAGCGCCAGGATTACATTGATTCGCTCGACGCTGGTCTCGACCTGAGCAAAGCCCGCCTGAACTTGCTGCGCGCCCTCGGCCATATGCAGGACTGGCTCGACGAATTACGTTCGAAGTAGCCGGGCTATCAGCCGGGGAACCCTGAAACCAACCCCCTTATAATTGTGGTACGCGCGATTTCCATTCTGGATCCGCGCTGATTCTGCACGGCTTATCGGCCAAATTAAACGCCAAAGAATGCCCGGAATTGTTGCTCCATTCTTCGCCCCAATTCCATCTAAGAAATTAGCTGAATGATAGAATTGAAGAGATGGCTATGCCCCTGAAAACACTGTTGCTGAACCCTCCTTCGTTTGAAAACTTCGACGGCGGCGCAAGTTCGCGCTGGCCGGCGACCCGCGAGATTGAGTCGTACTGGTATCCCGTGTGGCTCACCTACCCCGCAGGCATGCTTGAGGGTTCGCGGCTGCTTGACGCCCCGCCTCATCACGTTTCCGCCGAGGAGACCATCAAGATCTGCAAGGACTACGAGTTTCTTGTGCTGTTCACTTCCACGGTAGGCTGGGAAGGCGACCAGCGCCTGGCCGAAGCAATCAAGGCGGCCAATCCGTCGCTTCGCATCGCCTTCGTTGGCCCGCCGGTGACCACCGACCCCGATCGCGCTCTGAATGAGTGCTCGGTTCTCGACTTCATCTGCCGCCGCGAATTTGATTATTCCGTCGTCGAGTACGCGAACGGCAAACCGCTGAACGAGATTCTCGGCATCAGTTACAAGAAAGACGGCAAGATCGTTCACAATCCCGATCGCCCGCAGGTGGAAGACCTGGATGCAATGCCCTGGGCCACCAAGATCTACAAGCGCGATCTTGACGTGACGCGCTACAACGTCCCGTTTCTGCTGCATCCCTACGTTGCGCTCTACTCCACCCGCGGCTGCCCTGCGCAGTGCACTTTCTGCCTGTGGCCGCAAACGCTCAGCGGGCATGCCTGGCGTAAGCGCGCCAGCGACGATGTTGCCGCCGAGATGAAGTGGGCAAAGGAGAATTTCCCCGACGTGAAGGAATTCTTCTTCGACGACGACACGTTCAACATTCAGAAGCAGCGCACCATTGAACTTTGCGAGAAACTGAAACCACTGGGCCTTACCTGGAGCTGCACTTCGCGCGTTACCACTGATCGCGAAACGCTGAAGGCGATGAAAGAAGCTGGCTGCCGCCTGCTCATCGTAGGTTTCGAATCCGGCGACCCTCAGATTTTGAAAAACATCAAGAAGGGCGCCACCGTTGAACGTGCCCGCGCCTTCGCCAAAGACTGCCACGATCTTGGCCTGGTGATTCATGGCGACTTCATCCTTGGCTTGCCCGGCGAGACAAAGGAATCTATTCGCAACACCATCAACTTCGCCAAGTCTCTCGATGTGGAGACGATTCAGGTTTCTATTGCGCACGCGTATCCAGGCACAGAGTTTTACGAGTACGCCGCAAAGAACGGCTTCATCACCAACGAGCGGATGGAAGACGGCGGCGGCCACCAGATGGCGCACATCGAGTATCCCGGCTTGCCCACCGACTACGTGATGGAGATGGTGCACCGCTTCTACGATGAGTACTACTTCCGCCCGAAGGCGGCATTCCGCGTGGTGTGGAAGGCAATTATCAATCGTGACCTGCCACGGCTCTATGTCGAAGCGAAGGCGTTCCTGAAGCTCCGGGCACAGCGCAACAAGATGGTGAAGGAAGCGCGCAACAAGCAGGCGACACCGTCTGCGGCTGTCGGCGCCGGCGCATAGACCGAGTCGGAAGATCGCCAACTTTGCCTGTCATTCTGAACGAGCACGGCGATGGCAAGGGATCTGCACGTGCTGAGGCCGGCTGGTGAATTTCAGCCCCGTAGTTGATGGGGCACGGTCACATCCAACTGATAGACGCGATGTCACACCACTCTCTTACGGCGCGCCAATACCTGATACTGGGTCTCGTCGCCGTTTGTGCTCCTCTCGGAGATAGCTGCCTTTCGCGCGGCATGACAGTCATGCCGGCGATCTCTCTGGCCCAACCTCTCCAACTCATCGCAGCTGTCTTTACGCCGTGGATTGCGCTGGGCATCGCGCTGCTCATCGGCTTTTTTGCGAGCTATCTTACCGCGCTCTCATGGGCCGATCTCACATTCGTGTTGCCGGCTACGGCGTTCGGCAACGTGATCGTTGCGCTCTTTGCGCGATTCTGGCTGCACGAGACCATCTCGCTCGAACGATGGGCTGGCATCGCATTGATCACGCTCGGAGTCAGCTTTGTGGCACAGGGCCCTTCCCTCACCCAGCACCCTGCGCCCGCACCAGACGAAATGCCATCGCAGGAACCAGTGACCACCGAGGTGCAGCCGCAATGATGCTTCCAACTCCGATCGCACCTTCCGCAGCAACCCCTGGTCCATGGATTTCGGCCGCCATGATCGCCGCGGTTGTGCTTGCATCGACGACCGGAGAAGTGCTCACGGCGGCGGCCATGAAGTCCATCGGCGATCTTGACGCGATTCGCGCGCGGTCCGGCTTGAAAGGCGCCATTCGCGCGGTCATTACCTGTCCGTTGTTTTTTGCGGGAGTGTTCTTCCTTGCCATCGCCTTCTTTTCGCTTTTACTCGCACTGAATCACCTCAATTTGAGCCTTGTTGCCCCAGCAGCGGCCTCGCTCACACTGGTGACTAACGCGATTGCCGGCAAGATTTTTCTGAAGGAGAATGTAGACCGGCGCCGATGGGCGGCGGCCGTGCTTGTGTGTATTGGCGTGTACCTGCTGGCGCACTAGAGCAGTTTCAGAGATACTGTGTCCGGTCAATATGATCGCTAAGGTCGTCGCTCCCTGTTGGTCACGCCGACTTGGGAGCCTTGAATGCGGATACACCATCGCTGAAACTGCTGTAGCTGAATCGGAAATTCAGCTTAGAAATCGCATCAGGCCTCGCGGCTTGAGATCCGCATTCACAAAACTTTGCCGTGCACCCATCGCCGCGCACACTGCCTCAGCCGCAAGATGGCCGCTGCGAGCAGCGCTCTCCATCGTCGAGGGCCAGCCGGTGGCAGTCCAGTCACCCGCCAGCACGCAGTTCGGCCAAGGCGAGGCACTGGTTGGACGAAAGGCGTCGATGCCGGGCGGGACGGTGAACGTCGCTCTCACTTCCTTCACCAACGCCGCCTTCTCCAGTTTTGCCCGCGAAACAGCCGGAAAAAACTCTGCCAGCTCCCGCACTGCCAGCTCAATCGCCTCTTCGCGGGTCATCGCTGCAAATTTGTGCGATGCGCTCACCACCAACTCCAGATAGCTACCCTTCGATTCGCGCCAGGGCTGCAGCCGGCTCTTGTTGTACATCCAGTGGATCTCGCGATCGAGCAGCACGGCATGGTCCAGACCGGTTATCTCGCGGTCGAACCAGAGATGGGCGCTGCAGATCGGCCCGTGCTCATGCTTCTCAATCTTGCCGGCAAGTTCGGCGGCGCCTTCCGCCGGAGGCATCTGTGGCAGCAGCTTTGCCATGCCCTCAAACGGTAGCGCCAGCACCAGAAAATCGGCTACGTACGCGCCGTACCGTGTTCCCAGGGTCCACTGTGACGTCTCTTCGTCCCACACCGCGCTGTCAACGCCCGCGCCGAGCGCCAGCTGGCTGTGGCGCGCTTGCAGGTATTGTTCGGCGCCCAGGTAAAGCTGGCTCAAGGGCACCGTGCTCATGCCCATGCTGCCCGCTTGCGCAGAATTCAAAAAGAGCTCTCGAATCACTTTGGCCGCATACGGAAGGGCGATTGTGTCTACATCGGCATTCAGTGCGCTCGCAATCACCAGCCGCCAAAATCGCTCGATCGCTCCGGGAGTTTGCCCGCTGCGTTTCAGCCACTCGCCCAGCGTCTCAGTTGAGTCCGGTGAGACCGGCCGCATCAACGCCTGAAACGCCCGCATGAGCGCTTTCTTGTCGTCGCGCGACAGGGCTTTGGCTCGGAGCAAGCTGGGCAGCCCATGCAGAGGCGCCGGCAGCCAACTCGACGGGCCGAGTACTGTGCGTTGTCCGCCCGGCTCGATCATCGTCATCGTTCGCGTCCAGTGAATGCGATCGATGACGCCAATCCGCCGGTAGAACCCGATCAGATTCGTGCAGCAGCCAAACAGAATATGCTGGCAGTTGTCGATCGTCTCTTCCACGCCCGGATGTTTGTACGAGCTGGCCCGGCCCCCGAGATAACCGCGCCGCTCCAGCAGCCTTACGCGCAGTCCGGCCTCGGCCAATGCGCAGGCCGCGCTCATGCCGGCTACGCCTCCGCCCACAACGGCCACAATTCTGTCTGAGACTGCTCGCGATTCGCTCACGTGCTCATCCGTTCTATTGAAGTGCCTCTCTTATCATCGCCGAAAGCGCCGCCCATCGGCGAACCTTCAAATTCCCTGCTCCCGTGCTCTGATCCATGCCATGTTCGTTCGATACAATACAATTCTCCGCATGCGGACTGCCGATCGGTTCCGCTGCAAAGCGAAGTGAACGAGAACCACCAATTGCTGAATTGGCGCCTATCTCCTGAATTCCTGACGCGATCGGAATAAACCCTGCCGAGGACCATCTCCGTGCCATTGCCGCAAGATCCTTATGACGCATTTACCTATCCTGCGTTTCCATTCCCCAATACGCATCCCGATCGCCTGGCGGTGATGGCCACACTGCATGGGCTGACTTCTGCGCCGGTTGAGCGTTGCCGCGTGCTTGAAATCGCGTGCAACGAGGGCGCCAACCTGATTCCGATGGCATATGCGATGCCGCAAAGCCAATTCATCGGATTCGACCTGGCTCAAGCGCCTGTCGCGCGCGCCCAGGAACGGATCGCGGCGCTCGGACTGACCAATATACGCATTTTTGCCGGAGATCTGCTCGACGTCGGCTCAGAGTTGGGACAATTCGACTACATCATCGCGCACGGTCTGTATAGCTGGGTCCCGGAGCCGGTGCGTGATCGCCTCCTGAGCCTCTGCAGCGAGCTGCTTCAACCGCAAGGCGTCGCCTTTATCAGCTACAACGCCCTGCCCGGCGGTCACATTCGCAGGATGCTCAGGGAGATGATGCAGTTTCGCGTGGAAGACATTGAAGACCCGGCGCAACGGGAAGCGGAGGCCACCAGATTTCTTCATCTTGTGGCTTCAACGCGGCCGGAGAACGATGTGTACCGCGTATTGCTTGAATCGCAATTGCAGCGCATCGATTCTCGCCAGCCAAATGTCACGTTTCACGATGAGCTCAACTCGACATACGACACGCTGTCTTTCTTCAATTTCGTAAAACACGCGCAGAAACATGGTCTGCAATACCTGGACGATGCCGAACTGCCTCCGCCTCCTGATCCGAGCTACCGTCAGGATTTGCGCCCTATGATCGAGAGCGCCGCGGGAAATGATTTTCTGCGTCAGGAGCAAGTCCTGGATTTCTTCCGCATGCGGCAGTATCGAGAGACTCTGCTGTGCAAAGCCAATGTCACCGTGAATCGCGAGTTTGCCCCCGAGCAATTCAGAAAGCTGCTGTTTGCCTCACAGGCTGCCGGCACAAAAAACGAAGAAACGGGAGCTCCCGTCTTTCAACTTCCGGGAGGAATCAAGATGGAGTCGAACCATCCGGTTGTGATTGCTCTGCTCACTGCGTTGGAGAGAGTATGGCCGCGCGCCCTTAGCTTCGATGAGCTGGTACAGCCATTGTCGGAATCAGGCTTTGTGCTCGACACGGCTGGCGCAGGGCTCTTGATGCGGCTCGCGATCTCTAAGATGATCGAATTGCGGAAGTGGCGTGCGCCGCTCGCCGAGGGCATTTCAGAGCGACCAAGGGCCAGCTTATGCAGCCGCTTTGAGGGCCGGTCAAGGCCGCAATCCACGACGCTTCTCCATCTGTCGATTAAACTCGATGATCCGAAGATCAAGGCATTTCTTCAATTCGCGGATGGAACTCGCACCCGAAGCGAACTGCTCAACGCGATGGTAGCTGAGTTCCCCGGCACACCCGTCTCGCAATTGGAAGAAGGAATAGAGCCGACCCTGCGCATGTTTTACGCGGCTGGAGTGCTTGAGGCGTAACTGAATTCGCTGCGGCGCCTGGCAAAAGCCCACGCGGGCTCAGCCAGCGTGCACAACCTCGCGTCAGAACTTGTACGAGATTCCAACCAGCGGCGTGGGCCTGGTATGCAGTCCGCTGTTGTTCAACTGAATCAGCACGTTGCCGGCAAGCACCAGGTTGCCCACGGGACTGAGCTTGACTCCCGCACTGAGGCTGTTCACCGAGTAGCTTGAGGAAACTGGAGTGCTCGTGACCAGAGACGTGCCCGATGGAAGGCCCGTGACTGAAACCGAGGAAGTGGCGATCGCAGGTGTATTCAGAAACTGGCTGCCCAGCAGATCTGCCGCCACCGTCATGCGCTTCATCATGGCATAGTCGCCACCGATGTCATACACCACGCCGCCCGGCAATGACTGGTTCCCTCCAGAGGTTCCTTTTGGATTGTTCAGCTCAGTCTTTGTATTCCACTGATATCCGATCTTGGCGTGCGGAGAAAACTTTGCCAGGTAGGAATAGATCAGATACGGGTTGAATCCCCAGGCTCCGGAACCAAGAAAATTCAGGTCGTCGCCAGTGGGCGTGCGAACATTCATTTCTGCCGCAAAGCTGGAGCGTTCGCCGGCCGAGATCATTGTCTTCACGTTGAAAGTGGCATCGCCGATTCCGTCGGCCGTTCCATAGGAATAGATGCTTGGCTGCGTGTATTGCAAAACCAACGCGTTGCTTGAATTCACCACGTAGTTTGTCGATTGGCCCGTCGTAGCTCCCAATGACACGCGCTCAAAAGGAATAATCGCCGACACATCTACTTTGTTGCTTAACCCGACCGTGGCGATGCCGACATATTGATTGAGTTTGAATGCAAGTCGCAAATTCTCGGTCGTATAGGTTGTGCTCTGCAGACTTCCGCCGCTGGTGTAGGCTGCGCGCGAAAACGCGAATGGCAGGCTCGACAACGGATTCTTGTCGATGTTGTTAAAAACGTACTGGCTGGCCGAAACGCCAATAAACACTTTCCCTTTGCCAATGGTTTGCCCGCGATCGGTGAGAATCGGGCCCAGGTTGTTGAACGTTTCAGGCACACCGCCTTTGTAGACAACCACCGTGCCTGCCGACGCGCTGGCTACAGGAAGTTGGCTCACCTGGCTGGCCATGGCGATATTCAAGCTTGTGGCAACGGCAGTCGCCGTTTGAAAGGCCTGCGTGCCTGCTTGTCCCGTCCCAAGCGCGGTGTCATTGGTGAGCGCGCCGGTCGAAAACGGAAACTGGCAGACGAGCTTGTTTTGCGCGGGGCCGCTGGTGCAGTTAATCTGCCCCAACGCCGCGGTGCTTGACAGGGCGGCGAGCAGCAGCAGGTACAGTGTGCCTCGTTTCATCGGTCCCCCTTCGACAACTCAAAGGTTCAGGGGCGGGTGGGGCAAGCGAATGCCCCATCGCCCATCCCGAGCATTAAAGCTCTACGTTCAGTTGCAGCACTGACGAGTAAGTGTTGCTCTTCGAATCAGTACCCGTCACCAGCAGGTAATACACACCCGGGGGTGTTGTTCCTCCGGAAACCGTCGTCCCTGTGCTGTGGTACGAACCTCCGCATCCCGTTCCCTGCAGAGCCGCAAAGCCCAGAGCGATGAAGACGATCAGGCTGAAGAGTCCTCGCTTCAATTGCCGGCGGCGCATCACTGCGACCAATCCAATGAGAGGAATGCCAAACACTCCAGCCGCCAGTAGCGACGGGTGCTGGCTTCCCAGATTCATCGGGCTGGCGCTTGCGATCGCGCCATTGGTAGTTACCGCGACCGACGCAGTGACCGACTGCTGAGAGCTTGAGGTTGCGGATCCGACGGTGCTGGGAGTGATCGTACATCCAACTCCGACTGCGGAAGGCGATTCGGCAATGGTGATTCCCGTGCCGATAATACTTGCACATTTGAGACTTGAAATCGTGACGCCTGCGGGAAGATTGAAGACCACGTTGCCGGAGTTGTTGGACGTGGCTCCGGAATGAAGTGAGAGCGCATTGCTGCCGACGGTGGCTGGACGCACGGTAACCGGGAAGGTCGTGGTACGAACGATACTCGTTGTCTGGTCGGTGGCTGTCACCGTGAACGTGTACGTGCCCGGCGCAACACTGCTGCCGCTTGCATCCAGAATGATCCCGGCTGACGCTTGCACTGCCCCGGTTGCGCCTGAAATCTGAACCGTTGCAGCAGCCAGATTGCATTTCGGTGCGCCTGATGCCGCTGAACTGCATGCGAGGCCGACGCCGTTGCTGCTGAACCCTGAAATCGAAACCGGTAGAACGGCAATTGGCTGCGATTGCGGGAACGGATCAGCGGTGCTCGTGAATCCCTGCGTTACAACGACTCCCACGCTTCCTGTTGGTACATTCGCTACGGTGATCGCATAGTCCTGCACTACCTGCGCAACCGGCGCGCTGCTGCTGTTCAGGTAATTAGGATCGCCGTTGTAGGTAGCAACGATGTTGTCGGTGCCGCTGGGAAGCACGGCAGATGTGCAGGTTGCCACCCCGCCGGCCACCGCAACCGCCGCGCATGCGGCTGAGATTCCGTTGCCGCTGAATGACACAACACCGCCCGACAAGGGAATCAAAGCACCCGCCGGCGCGCTTACCGTGGCGGTGAAGGTGACGGAATCCTGATAGTTTTTGGTGTTGTTGAGGAACGCGAACGAAGGATTCAGGCTACTGGTCAGAATCGTGGTGCTTGCCGCCTGAGATACGGTGATAGTCGTCGAGCCATTGTTGACGCTCACGTTTGGATCGCCCGTGTACGCGGCGACGATCGTGTGCGTGCCCGCCGTCAGCGCCTGGTCCGTGCAGGTTCCAATCCAGTTGGACGAAGGCGTTGCAGCCGGGCAACTGGCAATCGCGTTGCCATTATCGGTAAACGTCACAACGCCTTTCGGCGCCGGCAGACCGGAGCCGATGGGGATGGTCGCGGTGAAAGTGACGCTTGAATTCACAGTCGATGTAGAGCCGGGGGCCGGCGACATTGAGATCGTCCCAATCGACGGGTTCACGGTTTGAACAAAGGTTCCACTGCTGCCCGAGAAGTTGGAATCGCCGCTGTACGTTGCCGTGACGGTGTGCGCCGGCGGACTGACGGCCAGGTCTGAAGTGGTGCAGGTGGCCAGCAGGAGCGATCCGCTGACTGCGACTGGTACTGCGGTGCAGGTTGGTATGGCCGCCGCAGTCACGCTGTCCGCAAACGTCACGCTGCCGGTTAGCGATACGCTGCCGCTCGGGTTGGGCGAGATGCTCGCCGTGAAAGTAACGGACTGGTTGAGTTGCGACGGATTGAGCGATGAAGAAACCGCCACGCTGCTCGCCGCCTTGTTCACGGTCTGCGTCAGGGTTCCGGCTCCTACCGTGAAGTTTGAATCGTTGTTGTAGTTGGCCGTAATTGTGTGGGGCGATCCCGATGCCGTCAGTGCCCCGTCTGCGCACGTGGCAGTGTAATTTGTTGACGAGGTCGCTGTTACCGCAACCGCTGAGCAGCCTGTGATTCCCGCCCCATTGTCCGCGAAAGCAACCTGTCCCGTGAGTTTCGTGGAACCTGACGGAACCGGGATATTTGCCGTAAAGGTTACGGTCTGGTTCACGGTGGAAGTGTTGCCCGGCGACGAGGAACTGAGTGTGATGCTGCTTGAGGCTTTATTGACCGTTTGATTGTACGTGTTGCTGCTGCCGCTGAAATTCGTGTCTCCGGAGTAGGTCGCCGTGATCGTATGGGATCCGAGTATTAGCGATGATGTCGTGCAAGCCGCAGTCGTAATACCACCGCTCGTGGTAATCGATACTCCGGTACAGCCGGTGATAGCCGCCGTGTTGCCGTTTTGTGGTTTGTCGGTGAAGCTCACTGTCCCGGTCAGCGCAACACTGCCTGACGGATTGGGAGTGATGGTCGCCGTAAACGTGACAGGAGCATTCACGGTAGACGGATCTGTAGAGGATCCCACTGACACTGACGAGCTGGCCTGGGTCACCGTCTGCGAGAGCGGGACCGGGCTGAAAGAGTAATTCGGATCGTTGGAGTAGGTCGCCGTCAGCGGATGGGTCCCGAGTGTGAGCGATGAGGTCGTGCAAGTGGCAATCCCGGTGGCGGGAGTAAACACAACCGTGCAGCCAGCCACAGACACGCCGTTGTCGGTAAAGGCTACGCTGCCGCTTAGAGCGGGTCCGCTACCCGTTGAGGGACTGATGGTCGCCGTAAATGTGACCGCTTGGTTGACCGTAGAGGTATTGCCGGTTGACGAGGACTTGAACGTCATGGTGCCGCCAGCTTTGTTCACGTTCTGCGTCAAAAATCCGCCGCTGGCCGTGAAGTTCGTATCACCGCTGTAGGTGGCAATAATGGCGTGACTGCCTCCGATAAGCCCATTCGTGGAGCACTGGGCTGTGTTTTCTCCTGCCAGTGTTACGACTCCCGCAGTGCCGCAGGCCGCGATCGGCGTGCCATTATCGGTAAATGTGACTGTGCCGCCCGGAGCAATGGGACTGATCAGACTGGCATTGATTGTCGCGGTGAATACCAGGGTGTCGCCAACCGTTGAAGGGTTGTTGCCCGTGGTCAGGCTGAGCGCTGTCGTCGTCGTTTGCTGGCTGACATTGACCACTTGCGGCGTGTTCGTCGAATCGCTGCCTGAAAAATTCGCATCGCCTGAGTAGGTCGCCAGCAGATTGTCAGTCCCTGCCTGCAGCGTATTTGTGGTGCATGATGCAGTGCCGCTGCTCAGAGCTACCGCTGTGCAGTCACCGAGGTTTGTTCCATTGCTCGAGAAGGTCACGGTCCCGGTGGGTACGGCTCCAACTGCCGTCACGGTAGCCGTCAACGTAACTCCCTGGTTCACCGCGATTGATGCTGGACTCGGCGTTGCAAGCGTTGTTGTGCTCGCGGCAAGGGCCAGAGGCGAGAGTTCCGTAAGCGCGGTGATCTGGTTGCCCACCGGTGTTGCGCCGGTGTTGCCGTTTGCTGTTACCAGCCCAGCCCTGCTCGACGATGGATCAACCACGGCCACCAGTCCTTCTGGGCCGGATCCGACTGCGAAGCTGCCGGCGAGCGAGAAAGTTCCCGCCGATGTCCCATTCAACACATTCACAGTCGATGACTGAAAGTTGGCGACCGCCAGATCCTGGATGCCATCGCCATTGAAGTCCCCGATAGCAAGCGCGGACGGCGCAGAGCCGACCGAGTACGTGACTGGCGCGCTGAATCCGCCGCTGCCGTTCGACGCCATTACGGCTACCTGGTTGCTTCCACGCTGCGCCACTGCCAGGGCCAGCCCGCTGCCACTGAGATTGCCCAGCGCAAGCGCCGACGGCATCTTGCCCAGATCGATCTCGCCTAAGGACGCAAAGCTCCCTTTTCCGTCTCCGGCAAGCAAGGTGGCGCTGCCGTCTGCATTGCAGGAGCTGTCGCTGCCGCAAGCATTCGCGACAATCAGATCAAGATTGCCCGTCCCCCGCAGATCGCCGGCGGCGATTGAAATGGGTGAAAAACCCACAGCGTACGAGGCCGACTGTGCCAGGCTCCCGCCGCTTTTGCCAAGCCAGATTTCAATGCTTCCCGCCTGGGCGCAGCTTTGCTGGCCGCAATCCCCGGCAATGGCCACGTCGGGAATGCCGTCGTTGTTGAAGTCGCCCACCAGCAACGCACGCGGATTCTCAGCGAGACTGTAACTCTGCGCCTTCCCGAAAGTGCCGTCCCCGTTGCCCTGCATCACAATCAGCGATCGATCGCCGCGGTTCGCCGCCAGCAAGTCGAGTTTCTTGTCGCCGCTCACATCGGCAAGCGCAATGGCAATAGGATTCACGCCCAGCGTGATCGTCTGTCCTGCGCGGTAGGTACCGTCCGCGTTGCCAAGAAACACCGTTGCCGAACCTGCGCTTGAGCACACGCTCGTGCTGCCGCAGCTATTCACAACTACGACGTCGGGATAACCGTCGCCATTCAAGTCTCCGGCCGCAATTGCCCTGCTCTCAAGACCGGCTCGATAAGTGCGGGCTGCCGCAAATGTGCTGTTTCCCCGGCCCATGGGCACGCTGATGGTGCCGTCGCCCGAGTTAACAATCGCCAGATCCGGGTGACCGTCGCCATTGAAATCACCCGCCACCGCAGCTACGGGCGCATTGCCTGATACATAGTCCTGCGCACGCTGGAACGTGCCATCGCCGTTGCCCTTCAACACGCTGAAGGTGTTGGCCGCTTGATTCACAGCCACCAGATCGGACACTCCACTGCCGCTCAAATCGGCCGCCAGAAGGAATCCGGGCCTGTTTCCTACGGTGTAGGCCGCGCCCGGCAGAAAGCTGCCGTCACCGCGTCCCAGCAAAACCGTGATCGTGTTGGTATCGGGCTGCGCAACCGCGATATCGATCTTGCCATCGCCGTTAAAGTCCCCCGCCGCCACCGCGGCAAGCGCGCCTCCTGCGGCCGATGTCGTTGCCGGAGCATGAAATCCTCCGTTGCCGTCGCCAAGCAGTACGCTGACGGTTCCATCCTGATTCCCCAGGATCAGGTCATCACGGCCGTTACCCAACAGGTCAGCAGCAGCAACCGAAGCCGGCTGGCTGGCGATCGTCACCGGTGTGGCATTTGGGAAATGACCGGAGCCATCGTTCAGCAGAACAGCCAAGCCTGAAGAGGAAGCCACTGCCAGATCGACTCTTCCCTTGCCCGCGAAGTTGCCCAGTACGAGGCCGCTGGGCTGCTGAACTGCGGCATACGAAACTGGCTTGCCGAATGTGCCGTCGCCATTGCCAAAGAGTACATTCACGGTGCCGGTTGCGCCGTCAGCCACCGCAAGATCCAGCTTGCCGTCCCCATTCAAATCTGCGAGAAGCGCGTTACCGGGCTGTACTCCGGCTGCGAATTGGACGCCCGGCTTAAACCCGCCGTTGCCGTCAGCAAGATAAACGGTGACAGCCGAACTCCTGGTCGTAACAACCAGGTCGGGCCTTCCATCACCATTCACATCGCCAACCGCCACACTCGTTGGAGTGGCCGGCAGCGAGATAAACGGCGCCGCGATGAATCCCGGGCCGCTGGCGCGTTGCAGAACCGGCTGCGGAGTCTGAGCGATCGCCGTAATTCCGCAAACACCAAGGCAAAGCACTGAGCAAAAGAACCAACTCAACGAGGGCACATTGACTCGGCGTACCATGTCAGACCTCCGTAACTGCACAGTCGGCAATCTGTGGTCCCAACGCAAAGACTCTGTCTTCGGCAGGAAGCGAACCCCTGACCCACAAACCGCCGCTGCGATCGCTGTTAGCCCAAGAAAAAAGGGTTTGAATGGCCTATAAAGGCTGTAAGAACCTTTCGAATCGCTTCAGAATTCTGGGAAGTTGCGATCCGAACACTCTCTGCAAGATACCCCTGGACCCGCGCATTTGTGCGAACCCTTCGCCGGCTGCTCCCCCACAATCTCAGCTACTAGCATGGTGTAAATTAACCCGGCTTGCGTTTCACATGATGCTGAAGTCGCAGCCCATTCTAGGGCGGTGCGTCGATCCAGGTCAAGCAAATTTTTGCATCGATAGGGGTTACATCCGTGCGAACTGGCGACACTCCACGCGCTAACGCCAGTCCGTTACCACCCAGCTTCCGTTCTTTTTTGCAAGAGTGAATCTGATTGCCTGGGGGGGCTGCGGTGAACTGCCGGGAATAACGGTCGAAATCGTGCAGGGCCAGGTTGCGCTATCGCCTGTAATCATCAGTGCACTCGCCGGGCAGTTCTGCGTAACCTTCGCTTTCGAGAAGCTCTTGAAGAAGTCCTGCCACTTCTTCGCATCCTGAGGCTTCATGCTCGGCCAGGACGCCTGCATCCTCGAGACATCGTGCGCGCTGAGCGCGGCGTTGAAATTACTGACCACGGACTGCACCAGGGCTGTTTGATCGACCACCTGGGGCACGGCGGCGGGCGCCGGAGTTGGAGCCGCCGCGGCTTTGGGTTGCACGGTAATGGTGATTGAACGCTGTTGCGTTCCTCCCGGCCCCTTGGCGGTGAGCTGATACGTCGTGCTGCTACTGGGGCTGACTTCTCTTTGCCCCGATGCGCTCACCTGGCCGATACCGTTGTCGATGGAAACATCCGATGCGTTCGCAGTCTGCCATTGCAAGGTCGTGGATTGCCCTTGCTCGATGGTCGTCGCAGACGCTGAGAAAAGCGCGAATACCTGCGCCACGGGAGCCGGCGTGGGCGTCGAAGGTTTGGGAACCGCCTGCAGCATCGCGGAAATGTTTTCGCGGTCCCCGTTCTTCAGGGTGAACGTTTGCGAGTAAGTCTGGTATCCACTCAAGCTGATCTGCAAGGTGCGGCTGCCCGGATCCACCTGAAGCACGATGGTGCCTCGCGCATCAGTTTGGCCTTTTGGGGTATTGTCGATGCTTACCGCCGCGCCGGGAGTGGATTGAATCATCATAAACGCCGCCTGAACAGCCGGCGCCGCGCCTGAAGACGATTGTGTAAGTTTGAACGGAAGATTGATCTGGTTGTTCGCTGCAATCGTCACCGTTGATGGTGGGGGAGCGCTAAATCCCGGTTTGAGGAACCGAATCGAGTGCTGTCCAGGATCGAGCGGCAATTTGAGCGTCCCGTCGCCGAGAGTAAATCCCTTGGGCACGCCATCAACAAAAACTTCCACTCCGTCTGTATTGCCCTGGAGGAACAGAATTCCGGTCGGAGCCGCGGGCGATAAGGAGGGAGCCGCTGCAGGATTCGGCGCGGTCGCCTGCCCTGTTCCCGCTTGCTGTCCCGATTGCTTGCCCTGCGAATGGAACCAGAAAAATATCACTACGGCCAGGACCAGCACGCCTCCGCCGGCGATCAGCGGGACAAGAAGCTTGTTTTTTGGCGCGGCTTCCTTGACCACACCGGGTGCATTCACCTTCGGCACCTGGCCTGTGGGTCTGCGGGCCACCGGCTTCGCCGCTTCGGAATTCAGCCTCTTCCAGTCGGCCTGCTGTGCGGCGCCGGCGAACTCGAACCACTCGGCGCTGGATTTCAGCGCGGCGATTGCGCCGGGCGGATCGTTGTTAAGAAGCGCGGTGCGGGCCGCCTCGACGGATTTCGCGACGCTCTCGCTGGCGAGCTGGGCGCGGCGTGATTCGATTCCGGCTACCGCCTTTGAGAGCTGGGGCGTGTCACCCCACGCGCGCTGCACTTTCTGCAGCGATTCCAGCGCGGCTTGAAAGCCGCCCAAATCAGAAGCCGCTGTAGCTGCCGCAAGCGCTGTGTCTGTGGCCTCCTTGCGTGACTTCTCCGCGCGAATCTCTGAGAGCAATGTGTTTTCCGGCGAACCCGCTGTATTCGTTGCCGGCAACGCCAGTAAGAGATTGATGGCCTCGTCGAGTTGTCCTCGCTCTCGATGACGGGCGATCTGGCCAAGCACCGCTTCCGATTTTCGAAGCAGCGTCTCGCGCTTCGCGCGTGCCTCTTCAAGCAGCCGCGACAGGGTCGGGTCTGAAGTCTCGGCGACGGCCGGCTCGAGCAGTTGAATCGTCTGGTCGAAGCGCTCCTCGAGCAGCAGCTCCCGTGCCTTGGTCACTGTCGAAGCGATGCGCGCACGCCGTTGTTGCTGCGCCTGTTCGCGTTTGGCATACTCCAGCAGTTCGCCTACGCCGGCGGCATCGGCGAACTCAAGCTGATAGGACTCCAGAATTTCAACTGCCTTGGCAAACTCATTGCGATCGATGGCCCCCTGCGCTTCGCGCAGATATCTTCCGCGGACCTCTTCGGTTTCCAGCGTCTTCATGCGCTGGCGCAACGAGTCTTCGAGCGCGAGCAACCGCTCCTCGCCCGGTAATTCCTGTAGAGCTTTCTGCACAATCAGCAGCGCTTCGCCCGGAGACTGCAGGTACATCTCTTGCGCCTTGGCCGAAGTTGTGTCGACGATTCTCTTGGAGCGGGCTTGGCGGGCGATCACCGTGACGCGCGTCTTCAGCTGCAGCAGTGAGGACTCGGTCGGCAATTGCTCTACCGCTCGCTCCACCAGCTCGCTGGCCCGCTCATACTGCTCAGCGGCGAGACACTTTTCAATTTCTGCTTCGATTTGTTCGATGAGCTTGCGGCGCCGCTCCTGCTCCTGGCCGCTTACGGCGGTCTGCAGCAGGTTCTCAATCTCGGGCACCGAGGGATCGATCTTGCTGACCTCGCGCAATATCTCGATGGCCGCCGTATAGTGGCGCGAAGAAACTTCGAGCCGCGCCTTGCCCATCATCTCGCGAATCTGATGTTGCTGCGCCGCGATCTTGGCCTGCCGCGTGATCTCCGCGTGCAGCGCGCGCACTTTGGTGTCTTGCTGATTCAGCGCCAGCGCTTTTTCCGCAAGATTCAGCGCGCCGGTCAAGTCGCCGCGTTCGCGCAGAGTTTCGGCTTGCGAAACCAGGGCATTCAGTTCGTCGTACTTGCGCTTCCTCTCCTTGATGCTGTCGAGCCGCTGCTTCAGGTCATCATTCTCAGGATCGAGCTTTGTCGCCTGGTCAATCGCATTCAGGGCTTCAGGAAAGCGCGAGGCCGCGGCGGCTTCTTCAGCCTCGGCAATCAACTGGCGCACCTGCTCCGCTCGCTGCAGCAGGGCAAGGTTCTGCTGGACAATTCCCAACAACTGCCGCGCGCCGGTGTGCTGCGGATCGATCCTGACCAGTTGCAGAAGGATTTCGCGTGCGCGCCCGAATTGTTGCTCGGCGGTCAGTCGCTCTGCATCGCCGAAGAGCTCCGCAATCTGACCTTTCTTCAGCTCCTCACCCAGCGCATGCAGGTCCGACGCGAATTCTTCGGCCGTTCCGTAGCGCTTCTCCGGATCTTTGGCCAGCGCGCGATCCATGATGCTATCGAGTGCCGGCGGGTAATTTGCGAGATAAGTGTTCAGCGGAGGAAATGGATCGTTTACAAGCTTCTGCAGCACCGCCATGTCTTCGCCGGTGAACGGCAACTGCCCGGTGAGCAGAAGGTAGAGCATTACGCCCGTTGAAAAGATGTCGGAGCGGCCATCGAAGGGGAGCCCCTTCAATCTCTCGGGGGCGATGTAGTGAATTGTGCCAATTACGTTGCCCGTGCGGGTGAGCCCGCCTTCGGGCCCGGAGCTTTGCACGCGCGCAATGCCGAAGTCGACGATCTTGGCCAGGCCGCCGTGCTGCACGATCACGTTGGCAGGCTTAATGTCGCGATGAACAACGCCACGCTGGTGGGCATATCCAAGCGCCAGGCAGACCTGCTCGATAATGCTCAGCTTTTCAATGAGGGGAATCTGCCGGCCTGACGAGATGAGCTTGTCGAGCGGATCGCCTTCGACATACTCCATGACGATGAACGGCATGCCGTCTTCATCGCCAAGATCGTAAACAATAACGATGTTCGGGTGCTGCAAGATGCCGGCTTGCGCCTCGCGATAGAAGCGCTCCAGCATTTCGGGCTGCCCGGTAAAGCCCTCGGTCAGGGTTTTGATCGCGACCAGCCGCCCGATGCGTTTATCTTCGGCACGGTACACAACACCCATGCCGCCGCGGCCCAGGACGCCCGTGACCTCGTACTTCCCTATCTTTCTCTTTTCGGTCGTTGCATCCACAGTTTTGCCTGCGGTCGCTTGGGACATAGATCGCTGGGGATCGAGGACCCGGAGATCCCGCCGAACAATGAAGAGTACATTCGCTCGGGTTCGCGCTGACCAGTATCAACACGGTAGCATGGCCGCGGCCCGGCAGCCAATAACCCGTCGGTAATGCGCGCGCGGGAGTGCCTGACTGTTCAACGCTGCGGCCAGGCATTCGAGATTCCCTGCTTCCACACCCGGCGCCGGGGCACACTCCCTCTGCCACCGGATAAAATGGCGAAGCCGGCCTTCGCATATTGTCGGCAGCAAATCATGGCAGAAGATTTACCAAATTCGGATTCAACAACAGTCACCGGCCAGATTTCTCTATCGTTTGGCGCCATGTCGCTCAATGCCACCGTGCGCGTGCCGGCCGGGCATACTACTCTTACTCAAATCCTGCCAATCATCCGGAATCTCGAAAATGCTGTTGTAGAAAGAGTAGGCGAGGAGGCAAAACAAGCCGGGCGATCGATCTCGTGCCGCGCGGGCTGCGGGGCGTGTTGCCGTCAGATGGTTCCCGTCAGCCTGTTTGAGGCCGAGGCCATGACAGCCTGGATCCAGACGCTCCCGCCGGAACAGCGCGCCGAGTTGGAGCGGCGTTTCCATCGCGCGCTGACGGCCTTGAGGGACGCCGGAGTGATTGAAAAAATTCTCAGCAATGAATGGGTTCTTGAAGAGGAGAAAACCACGCAGTTGGCTACCGATTACTTCCACGCCGGGGTCGCGTGCCCGTTCCTTGAAAGAGAAAGCTGCAGTATTCATCCGATCCGCCCGTTAAGTTGCCGGGAGTACCTGGTGACCTCGCCACCCGAACTTTGCCGCGATCCTTCCGTCAACGATGTCGCCGGCATCCTCCTCCCCGTGAAGTTATCGCGTACCCTCTTTTCGATTGGGCAGCGGATGGAGCAGGACGCTCGCGGCTGGATCCCGTTGGTATTTCTTCTCGCGTGGGGTAAAAGCGGCGCCAAGCCGGGAGAGTATGTCTCTGGGACGGGACAGGAGGTCCTCAGCAGGTTTCTAGACGAGATGGAGGGCCTGGCTGCAAAAGGGGAAAATGGATCGACTGGGTGACCCGTAGCCCTCAATCTCGTCCAATTGTCCTTTGCATCTTACAATGTGGCCTTTACAGAAGCGCCGGGGGGCTGGCAACCTAATCGCTAAGCATCTTGGTGACCGGCTGCATCGGTTGATTCCCCGCCGGGCCCCTTACCGGTGAATGAAAGGTGTCAGCAATGGCAAGCGACGCCGCTCTGAAGATCGAAGTTGTGGCCGAGAGTGATGTCGGCTGCGTACGCACGAATAATGAAGATAGCTTTGCCTACGACCTCGACACTCGCATCTTTGTTGTCTGCGACGGGATGGGCGGCCTTGCGGCAGGAGAGACAGCAAGCGGCACGGCGGTGAAAGAACTGGTGGAGAATTTCGCTCGCGAGCCCCTCGCTATCTTTCCGCTCGAAGAACGGCTTCAGAGATCCATTCATTCTGCGAATCGCGTCGTGTACACGATGGCGCAGGAGAATTCAGAGTTACGCGGGATGGGTACGACCCTGGTGACAGCGTGCCTTGAGGGGCAGCGGCTGCTTATCGGTAACGTGGGCGACAGCCGCGCTTACTTCATCCGAAATGGAGTCTGCGCCCAGATTACGACCGATCACTCGTTTGTCAGCGAGCAGGTGCGCAGCGGATCGATGAACGAGGCTGAAGCTGAAGCATCGCCATTCCGCTCTGTCATCACGCGTGCGGTAGGCACCGAGGCATCTGTAGAGCCCGACATTTTTTCCGGCTCAGTAGAAAACGGCGACATTCTGCTTCTGACTACCGACGGCCTGACCCGTTATGCCGACTCAAAGACCATCGCCGAAGTGATTCGATCCAGCGAAAACATCTCTGCAGCCTGCAAGGCTCTTATTGATCTCGCCAAGCAAAAAGGCGCCGTCGATAACGTCACCTGCCTGATGGTCCAATTCTCGGTGGCTGCTGACGATGGCTCTGCCACAGAACAAAGCGACGGAGACCAGCATGCGCATGAGGCGACTTCGCTTCAGTGAGCCACAGTCGACACGCAGCGCAAGCCGAGTCCACCTGGAACCAGGAGGTTCGCTCCCGGACCCGAAAGCTCAAATTTCACCAGGACCGGTGAGCCGTTGCTCATGATTGGCCGATTGTTGGCCTCCAGCGGAATGACGAGTTGCTGCGTCGCCCCACCTTGCACCACGTGCCCCTGCGCCATAACGTGAAACACCGCCCATGGTCCGTTGAATTGCGCCAAAGGCAGCGTATTCGCCGTGAGCTGTGCTGTCTGGCTGCTAGCCAGCGACCATGTGAACTGCTTGGTTGCGCTGGTACCGTTGATCTGTTGCCCATCCATGGAGAACGAGAAGTTCTGAATGCCATTCGACGGCATCACGCGCATCATGAAAGTCAGCCCGCCGGGTCCGGCGCTGGGATACAGATCCGCCGATAACGCGGCCGCGCGGTTGAAGAATTGCACGAAGTCCTGATTCACATGCATCGGGCTTCCCGTCACCGGAACGTACATCGATCCCTGCTGCATCAGAAGCGGTTTCAGCGTGGAATCGTAGAACTGCCATAGCGAGCCCGTGCCGGGCTGAAGCAGTTGCGCCACTTCCTGGGGACTCGCGTCGACTGTGGAGTTCGATGAGAACGGGAATTTGGCCATTACGCTCGAGAAACTCCGGCAGAAGTTTGCGCCGCCGGCATTGGCCTGCTGCGGCCCAACGCCCCGCACCACTTCGTCCACTGAGTTGATCGGCTCCTGCATCAGCGTCAATACCATCTGATCCACGTGCGCCTGCGGATCGAGATTGAATGCCTGCGCCGACTGGCTGGCCGCCGTATGCGCCTGCGTCGACGCGCTGATGATCGGCGTCACCGCGGCCGGATTCGTAGCGGCTGTGGGATCCTGCGCAACCTGCGCCACTGCTGCCTGCAGCCCCAGGAGCCCGTTGATGTAGCTTGTGTTTCCGGGGCCAACGAATTTGTCCTGGCTCTCCGGAGCCACCATCGCCTGCGCCGGCTGAAATTCTTTTTGAATATCCTGATTGGCCACCGCCGTATTGTGCGACGCCGTAAACAACAGCTCCAGCAGCGGCGAGCTCGGGTTCGAGAGTGTCTGCAACTTCGTTGAGGCATCCATCAGGTTATGGAATTTGACCACCTGCGCCAGGTGCAGAAACGCCTGCCACTCCGTCTGGTAATCGCCGATGTAGCGGGTCGTCAGTTGCTGAGTCAGGCTGGCGCGGTCCAGCGAAGGCGGCGCCTGGTTGCCCAGGACCCACACTTCCCCGCTGAAATAGCGATCGGGATGCGCAATCGCATCCTGCATGAAGGCGAAGCCGTTGCGTGTGAATGCGCCGGCCACCACGTGCGGCTCAACGACTGTGGTCAACGAGCCAGCGTAAAGCCTGTTGAAATCGATCGATGGTGCTGCCTTGTTCGCCGCCGTCAGCATTGACTGATAAATTCGCTCGAAGCCGCCGAAGTTCGAGAGATAGATGCGCGTCTTCGTAACAGCCAGATTGTCCGGCGAACTCGAATACGGATTGTAATGCGGCAATTCAGTGGCATAGAACTGGAACTGCTGCTGCGCGAGCTGTTCCTGCTCTTGCGATTGCGGCGTCAGTCCGTTCTCCCAATACTGCGTAAGCACGGGCGCCAGAAATTCCGGCGTGCTCTTGTCAGGATTCGAAGTTGTAATCAGGTAGGCCTTGAGCGGATTGTAAGCCGAGGCGTAATCGGCGCCGGCCGCTGGCGTTGGCGGCAACGCGTTCAATGCAGTCAGAAGATTGGCACGCGTATTGGCCAGCAGCAGGCGGCTGAACCGATCGAAATAGATCTGCCTCGCCGCGCCCAGAACATCCGGGCCATGATACAAGCCGAAGCGATACATCAGTGGCGCGCCGTCGCGCTCGTACCCTTCCAGTTGCACAATCACTTTGCGCAACTGATCCAACGCCGCAAGATTCTGTTGCGAAGCTAGCGTGCCCGGCGGCACATTCGTGGCCGGCAGCGCGCTGGCTGCATTCAGCACCGTATGCTCGAGATCCGAGTTGTGTACCCACGACACGGTGAGGCATATCAGCAAAAGCAGCAGCAGCGCCGAGAGCGAAGCAAATGCGACGCGGCGCAGCAGATGAGTTCTCTTGCTGTTGCTGGTGCCGGCCAGGGCGCTGTGATCCTGGAAGATGACGTTGGGGAATAGTCTGGAAAGAAAACACCACTGCGCCTGCTTGCGCGAAACCACTTGAGGCGCCTGCGCAGCCTGGGCCGCGCGCATCTGCTCCATGGTGAACATGCGCGTCGCGCCCGCGCCGCCCGGGTCAGCTTGAGGCGTCTGTGCAGCCGCGGCAACGGCCTCCTGCACCATATGCGCTCGCACGCCTGTGCAGTACAGGCCGCGCAGGTACGGATTCGCATTCAGATGGCTGGGCCGCGTCACCTCCACCAGGTAGGTGGCCAGGTTGTTGCGCAGCTTGCGCATCTCACGCGGAAACTCGTAGACCGGATCGACGTTTTTCGCGTCGGCCTGCCGCGACAGCAACTCCAGCCGGTACTCTCCCAGCGAAAAAAGAACCTGGTCCAGGGCCGCGGTCACCTCGCCCATGGCCTTTTCCGCATACGGGCCGCTTGAAACCGGAATGCGCTTGAATGCCATGCCCAGCGGCTGATTTGCCTCATCGGTGCTGAGGGTATTTACGTACTCACTGAAGTACGGAATGCGGTCCAGCTTGGTCAGGATTACGTAGACCGGCACTTCCGTTCCCAGTTGTTGCGCCAGATCGCGCAGCATCTGGTTCGTTGTACGGGCTGCCGCGGCTAACGCGTCCTGAGCTCCCGCGCCGAGAAACAGCTCGCTGCTGATGCACACCACCGCAGCCCGCACCGGGGCCTGCTTGCCCATCGCCGATCGAATCGCTTTGGGGCGGGTTTTACGAATCAGCCGGTTCCATAACGCAGGCGTTCGGCGCACCACGTCGCCTGCCTCAACAAACGCGAATGCCTGCGTGAACCAGAAGTTGGCGACGCTGGTCGGCACGATGTCCTGGTCCCGGTAAACCTGCCCCGCCAACAGCTCAGGATCGAAGCCTGATTTCAGGACCGACGTAGTCTTGGCAGAATTGCCCTCGCCGAGAATGTAAATCAACGGCAGCGTCTCCAGCGATTTCGCTCCGGGGCGCTGCGCAGCGGCAAGGCGACGCTCCGCATCGCGCAGCATCGTGTCCAGATCCGATCCCCCCGGCAGCTTCATCGCCGCCGCATCCCGGCGCTTGTCGCGGAAGTAGAGATAGAGAATCACGCCCGCCGCGCTCGTTCCCAATAGCACGAGCAGAATGCGCAGAATCAGAAGCTCGGTCCCGGCAAGCCCCAGCACCGGGCCTGCCAGCCACGCAAGCACGAGCGAGACAACAAAAATCAAAGCGGCAAAAACAATCAGCAGCACGGCAGGCTCCTATTGCGCAGTCAGTCCGGCGTTCTGCACGTGGGAAACTCCGGAGCCGAGAACTAGTTCGTATCCACCGAAGGCAAGCACCACCAGGCCCGCAAGCACACATGCGGTAATCAGCAGCATGCGCGTAATCGGATCGCTGGTGCGTGCAGGAGGAACCTCAGGCGCGGCGATTGGCGGCATCAAGCACGGTGCGCCGCGTATCCGCTCAATCTTTCCTCGCGCCATCCGCAGCAACTGATGCAGCTCGCCGCTGTCGCCCAGCGCGTATCGTCCGCGGTAGCCCATCTGCAGGCACAGGCAGTGCAATTCGAGGGCGTCGGCGGTCTCCGCGGAATCCTGTGAGCTGAGCAGACCCTGCAGGTTCTTGAAAAACGCTTCGCCGGCAAGATGGCCGCCGAAGAGCTCTTCCTGCAACGGCCTCCGCGCCCAGTCGCCGAACACGGGGCTCTGCAGGTTCAGAACGCTTTCATCCAGGAAGGCCACCGTGGCGAACACCCCCATCTGCACGGTTTCGCTCGTGTAGCCCAGCGATCGCCCGTCTTGCATCGCTGTCTGCAACGAGCGGCGCATCTGGGCGCGAAAACTCTCTGAGTCCTGCACCTGCTGCCGTTGAAAGCGCACGCGCAGAATGGCGGTAAGCACTTCTTGAAAACAAAGAGCGAGGTTGTTGATGCGTTCAGTGCCCATTACGATGGCTCCACGATGACAGTGAGGTCAAATTCGGGCCGCGAGATCTCTCCGGGGATGTAAACGCCGACTTTGCGGGTTTGCAGAATGTGCTCCCAGCAGGGACCCGCAGTGTCTACGGCGAAGTATTGCATGTCGGCCTCGGCGCGAATCGCCGTGGGCGGAACGGGAAGGTGCGTGAGGGTCATGCCGGGCAGCGCGCGCTTCACCAGCTCGGGGACGAACTTGAGAGAACACACTTTTACCAGCCGGGGCACCAGCTTGAGCAGATCCGACTCCCCGAGATCCGACCGAATGCCAAATACCCAGCGCGAGCGCCGCAGGCAACGCTCGTCTGTCACATCTGCTCCGTGAATGTAAGGCTCGGCCGGCTGGAACGTGAAGCTGATCGTATTCGACGGAACCACGATCTCCAGATGCTTGCGGATATGCGCATCGAGTGCGCGGAACGCCGGCCCGGGATTGCGGTGGTCATAGGCGGGAAGCTGCCGCGGGTCCGAATCGACCGCGAACGTGCAAAGTGCGCCCGCCAGTCGCGACAGCTCGACGTATACATCTTCAGGGTGCGCGTGCGTCGTCGTGGCCAGGTGTTGCAGCGGCGGCAAGGCGTTGTGCAGCGCGTGCAAAAACCAATAGTTCGCAACATCCAGCGCGCCAGTGCCTGCTTCAAACCGCCCATGGCGCCGCGCGCTTCGCGCAATGATTGCGCTCTTTTCGCCAATGGCGTCGATCAGCCTCCGCACCAGCAGCAAAAGCGGCTCGCAAGCGCTCAGCCTCAGGCACGGCGGAATGAACTCCTCGTCGCAAACCAGGTGGCCGCGGCCGTCACGCAATATATGCGCGATGGGGATGGAAAGCAGCTCCGGCGTCAGCTCGGCCTCCGTGACCAGCCGGATGTTCTTCTGCCCCAGCTCAATTTCGCGCTCGTCGATGCCATTCGTTTCATCGCGCAACATGCGCTGCATCCGCGAAAAGCGGATGCTGTCGGCGGCCGTCCCCAGATCGCAATCAAATCCATTGTCTTTGCGGACAGGAACAGCAAGATAAATCGGCAAGACTGCGTCAGTTGAGGGAAAAACTTCAAGCAAATTACGAATAGGAGGCGGCGGATCCGAATTCGGTAGCTCAAACGCCAAGCCGTCCGGAAAAATTCCCGATGCATGCAGCACCGTCGCCGTCCCGTTCCGAATGGCCTTGGCGTCGAGCTCGGCATGCAACAAGCCCCACGGTTCGCGCCAGAGGCTGGAGGCGACGAATGACATGGAGTCTTCGAAATATCGGCTTTGCGTCTGGAAATGATGCGGGCTGAGATACATCCCTTCGGACCAGACGACTCGTGACAGGAATTTCATAGCGACCAAAACCGTTTCGCAAACGTATTAGGCGTAAGTGTTGAGCGGTTCACAGTCTGGTGCATTTGTGAAGCGAAAACGTTTCGCCCACTTCGCAAACTGCCCCGACCTCGCTGCCATCAAGCGTGCTTGCATCCTAGGATGCCTACCCTTTACTGTCAAGCCAAAGCGATGTAGTCTAAGTCACCGGAACCAAAGATTTATCGCTAAGCAGGTTGGTCATCCCATGAGTACGACCCGTCCCCCCTTCGACGAGCCCGGTTCTACTGGTGCGGAACGTTCGGCCTCAGACGAACCTTCCAGCGCGACCGGCCTCTTCAGCACGGCACCGGCCACACCAGCCCGCTCTGAAGACGATCTGCTCGCTTCGCTGTTGAAGCAGCCGGAGACTCCGGCGTCCGTTCCGGAATCGCCGTCGATCCCGCCGCCCGCCGCGCCCCCTGCTCCGCCACCGGCCCCTCTCGTGTCCTCGTCTCCGGAATCGTCCACGCACGCACCCACAGGACCGGGCGAATTCACGCGCATGATGCAGACGTTCCAGGCGGCAGAGGCGCCTGCATCGCCGGCGCCTTCTGCGGCGCCCGCTGCCGCCCCCACGGCTCCGCCTCCGCCGGCACCTTCGCAGGCTCCGGCTCCCGCTGCGGCTGCACCTTCTGCCCCCGGTGAATTCACTCGCATGCTGCAATCGCTCAAGACGACTGAGACTGCTTCTCAGCCGAGCTCCCCACCCGCTTCCCGCCCCTCTGAAAGCCTGGCAGCCCAGTTCACTCATCTCGCCCTCGACAAGGATCACGCGGGACAACCGCATGGCTCCGTTGAGATCCGCAGAGAATTCGAACAGCCGCAAGCGCCGCCAGAACCTTCGCCGGCTTCGTACACGCCGTCAGCTTCGCAGGCAGCCAGCGCGGCTGCGCCCTCGTCCCCGGGCAGCTTTACGCAAATGTTCGGTGCGATGAGCGACAAGTCGGCTTCTGCCAAGGCAGCTCCGGAATCCGCGCCTTCTTTTGCGCCGGCTCCGGCTCCTGCGGCGTCCCCTGCGCCTTCTTCCGGGCCCGGTGAATTCACGCGCATGTTCCAGGCATCGCAGGCCCCGGGTGCTCGCGAATCCGCGCCACCTTCGCAGCAGGGTCCGGCCGCAACCTCTGAGCCCGGCGCATTCACGCGCATGTTTTCGCAGGCCGCCCCCGCGTCACAACCGCAGGATGACCCATTCAAATCTCTCCGGCAGGATCCACCGCGGGAATCCGCCGCGCCGTTTTTCTCGAACCCGCCGCGCGCTGCTGAGCCATCGAATCCCGCGCAGGGCGGTTTTACGCAGTTATTGCGAGCTTTGAATCAGGAGCCTGCACAAAAGCCCGCGGAGCCTACTCTGGCTCCGCCCCCGCTCTCCTCCGCTCCCACTCCCGCGGCGGGAGGATTCACGCAGCTTCTGCAAACTCTGTCAGCTACGCCTGCACCACCTGCTGCGCCTCCACCGGTCGCGCCTCCCATGCCCGTGCCTGCCCCGCCACCGCTGGCTACGGCGCCGCCCCTTGCTTCGCCCATGGCGATTCCTCCCATGGCTCCGCCGATTCCCGCGCCGCCCCCGGCAAGCGGTCCCGGCGAATTCACCCGGGTCATCTCAGGCTCCGCGCTTCGCGATATGCAGAGCCACGGCATCCCGCCCGCGGCACCCGCACCCGCTCCTCCGCCCATGGCAGCCGCCCCTCCAGCCATGCCTGCATGGGCTCAGCCCGCTATGCCGCGGATGCCCGCGGCGCCTGTGCCCCCGCCGGCGCCCGCGCCAACGCCTTTTGCGCCTCCTGCGTTCTCCTTCAATCCAACTGCAATGCCGCCGGCAGCGCCGCCGGCGCCTCAGCCATCAGGGTTGCAGAAATACCTGCCCCTGATCCTGGTGATCAATGTCTTCGTATTGCTGGTGATTGTAGTGATCCTGTTCTTTGCGCTCCACCACAAGTGAGGCGCACCCTTTAGTCGGGATTGGCAAACAGGAAGATCAATTCCATCTCCGGGTTGGGGATCTCTCCCGGCAGGTACACGGCAAAGTTGCGCGAGCGCTCGATCGATTCCCATACCGGCCCGCTCCGCTCCAGCGCGAAGTACTGGTAGCGCAGTTTCACTGGAATCGCCCTGGGCGGCACTGGGACATGCATCATCTTCAACCCCGGCAAAGCCTGCCGGATGAGCTGCTCGATATGCGTCGCGGAGCACGCCTTCGCCAGCCCGGGCATGCGCGCGATCAAATCGGCTTCTTTCATGTCGGACGAAACCGCAAGGTAGGGACGGGAGTTTTCAAAGTAGCGGTCCTTGTCGATTGCCGTGGCATAAATTGAATCGCGCAGCGGCTTCAACGGAAGCGATACAAAATTGCTCGGGACCACCGTCTCCAGCAGCTCCGTAATCACAGCATCGAGAGCCAGGAAGCACGGGCCAAGGCGCTCATGCTCATAGCGGGGCAGGTCTCTTGGCTCAATCTTCGATGAAAATGTCGTTAACGCCCCGGCCAGAGAAAGCAGGCGCAAAAACACCGTCTCTGGATGCACTTGCGGCGCATCGAGCATGTGGCGCATCTCGGGCAGGTGCGCGTTCATCGTGTAAAGCAGCCAGAAATTCGCAATATCCGAGGCGCTGAAATCGGCCAGCGATTGGTTTCGCTGCCGCCTCGAGCCGGCCAATTGGCTGCTGCGCGAGATCAGCGTCTCAATCTGCCCGCGCAGAATCCCGGTCAGCAGTTCGTTGCCCTTGATGTTCAACAACGGCGGCACGAATTTGGGGTCGTGCCTGCACCCGCCCGCCTCGGTCCGTTCAATCTGTGCTACCGGGAGCAACACCGCCCCCTCCAGATTCTCGCCTTCAGCCAGAATCTGCAGGTTCTTCCGGGCCAGCGACACCGGCTTCTCCACTCCCGAGCTGTTTTCGTCGCGCAGCATCTGGATTTCCGCATAAAATCTTGTGCTCACTCCGCCCCGCTGCAGGGCGACATTCATGCCTCCCGGCCGGTCCTGCGGAACAGCCAGGTAAAACGCGCACTCGGTCTTGCCGGCCGGAAAACACTCGTCCAGGGTGCGCGAAGCCGGCGGAGCGTCTGATCCGGGCAGATCCAGGATGAGCCCGTCCGGGAATATCCCCGAAGCTTCCGTCACATTCAGGCGGCCCTGGCTCAGCCCCGCGGGATCGATCTGCAGCGAGGCGAAACCCCAATTCCGGAACGACAGCGATCCCACGAGAAAACGAAGAGTATCTTCGAAAAATCGATCCTGGGCCTGCAGGTGCTGCGGCGATAAAAAGACGCCTTTTGACCAGACCACGGGCTGCAACTGTCGCATGCGTGCTCTCCTGTCCTGTGGGGAAGAGTATATACCCGCGTATTCTCCCTGAGAATGCATGGTCGCCGGATGAATCCGCGGCCGGAGTTTCCTACCGTTCCTCCCTTTCGTAACACCGTTTTCACGCGGCCCCGGTACCTTCCGCGAAGCGCATTCCGGGATTGGGCCTCCTCCCCATCCGGAACAATCTCAGGCGGTTAAGAAAAATGACGTTCGCCGTGATACGTCAATTAGGGGCTTGACACTATTTCCTGTACACGCAATAATCGAGGCGCTTCGGGTATTAGCGTAGCGATCTTCCCCATTTGCTCAGGATCGATGCGCCTATAGGAAATTAAGGGACCTCAACTTTGCCTGGAGAGAGTAAGCAGTTCACTCTCTCCCAATGCGGCGCCATGTTTCCATGCCAGGGGCTTCGGAGACCCAACTATGGCCAAAGAGAGTACACAGCACAAGCTTGATCGCGTCCGTTCACCACGCGTGCATATCACCTACGACGTCGAGATCGGCGACGCCATCGAAATGAAGGAACTCCCCTTCGTGATGGGCATTCTCGGAGATCTGACCGGGCAGCCTGAACAGCCGCTCGCCGCCCTGAAAGACCGCAAATTTGTCGAGATCAACCCTGACAACTTTGACACCGTGCTGAAGGGAATGCAGCCGCACCTGACATTCTCGGTTCCCAACAAGCTGAGCGACGACCCCAACGCCGGCCAGGTCGCAGTGAACCTCAAGTTCGAAAGCCTTGATGACTTCAGCCCTGAAAACGTGGCGAAGCAAGTCGGGCCGCTCAAGGAGTTGCTTGATTTGCGCACGCGGCTCTCCGATCTTCGCGGTAGCCTGCAGGGCAACGACAAGCTCGACGATGCGTTATTTGATGCGGTTTCAAGTACCGAAAAGCGCGAGAAGCTTCGCGCTGAGCTCGGCAAAACCGGAGGTGGAGAATGAGCGCTCGTGAAGCAGCCGTTGCGGCTGGCGCAGAAAAAGCTGTAGAGACCTCAGAGCAGGGACTGCTCGATCAAATTGTGGCGCAGGGCCGATTTGCGCGCGACGAAGCCTCGATCGCGCGCGGTCGCGATCTCGTGAAGGAATTTGTCTCGCAGGTGCTCGAGGGACAGATGACGCTCACCCGCGATGCTGAAGCCAGCATCCAGGCGCGCATCGCGCAGATCGACCGTTTGATCTCGCTGCAACTGAACGAGGTCTTGCACTATCCGGCATTCCAGAAGCTGGAAGGAACCTGGCGCGGCATCAAGTACCTGATCGACCAGTCCGAAACCAGCGAGATGCTGAAGATCAAGGTGCTGAATGCTTCAAAACGCGACCTTCTGAGGGATCTGCAGAGGGCGCCTGAGTTCGATCAGAGCGCACTCTTCAAGAAGGTTTACGAAGAGGAATTCGGTGTCTTCGGCGGCGCTCCGTTTGCCGCGCTGGTGGGCGACTACGAATTCGGCCGCGGCCCCGACGATATGGAATTGCTTGAGCGTGTTTCGCAGGTGGCATCGGCGGCGCACGCCCCGTTCATGTCTGCGGCAAGCTCTGAGCTGCTCAATTTGGGCAGCTACACGCAACTCGGCGCGCCGCGCGATATCGGCAAGATCTTCGATTCCACCGAATACGCCAAGTGGAAGAGCTTCCGGCAGTCGGATGATTCGCGCTACGTGGCCCTCACGCTGCCGCACATCCTCATGCGCGTGCCCTATGGCAAAGAGAACAAGCAGATCGACGCCTTCGACTACGAAGAAGGTGTCGATGGCAGCGATCACTCCAAGTATCTCTGGGGCAACGCCGCCTATGGCCTCGCCGCGCGCCTCACAAATTCGTTTGCCAAGTACGGCTGGTGCGCCGCAATCCGCGGCGTTGAAGGCGGTGGTCTGGTCGACGGTTTGCCGGTTCACAATTTCCGGACCGACGAAGGCGATGTGGCCCTCAAATGCCCCACCGAGGTCGCCATTACCGACCGGCGCGAAAAGGAACTCGCCGACCAGGGCCTCGTTCCTCTCGTGCACTGCAAGGGCACCGATTACGCGGCCTTCTTCAGCGTGCAGACAGCCAATCGGCCCAAGCTGTACGACAAGGAAGCGGCCAACGCCAATGCCCGGCTTTCGGCGCAGTTGCCCTACATTCTCGCTATGTCGCGTTTTGCGCACTATCTGAAAGCAATGATGCGCGACAAAATCGGCAGCTTCATGAGCCGCCAGGACTGCGAGAAATTCCTCAACCAATGGATCATGCAATACGTCTGCGCGGACGACAACGCCTCGCAGGCTGCGAAGGCAAAACTGCCTCTTCGTGAAGCAGCCATCCAGGTTTCTGAAATCCCCGGAAAACCTGGCGCCTATCGCGCAGTTGCGTATTTGAAGCCGCATTTCCAACTGGACGAACTGTCTGTTTCGCTCCGTCTGGTTGCCGACCTGCCTGCATCGGCGCGGAAATAGCGATACCAGTTTCGAGGCGGCCCAAGCCAACGTTGAGCATCATTAGCGCAGCGTTAACCGGTTCAAAAGGAGCGACGAATGGCAGTTGATTATTATCTGAAACTTGATGGGATTCAAGGCGAATCCGCGGACGACAAACACAAAAATGAAATTCAGATCATGAGCTGGAGTTGGGGTGCTTCGCAAGTTTCGTCGGTTGCGGGAACCGGTGGATCGGGCGCGGGCAAAGCCGATCTGGCTGATTTGAGTATCATGACCTATTTCGACAAGGCCACACCCAAATTCTTCAAGTCGGTATGTTCAGGCCAGCACATAGCGACTGGAACAATGACCGCCATCAAGTCCGGCGCCGATGGCAAGCCCTATTTGAAGGTGGACTTCAAGGAGCTGTTTGTCACCAGCCTGCAAATCTCGGGCTCAAGTGAAGTGCCCACGGTGAGCATTTCTTTCTCCTACAACGAGATCAAGATCGATTACTCGGTGCAGGACGAAAAGGGCAACCTCGCAAGCGTCGGACCGGTAACTTACAACACGAAGGCAAACAAGCTGTCGTAAGGTGGCTCGCGTATGGACGCGCTATCTCTCTACCGGGCCGGACAGCTCCGGGAGGCAATCGATGCGCTTGGTGAAGAGCTGAAAAAACAACCGCTCGACACCAAGCGCAGAACCTTCCTCTTCGAGCTACTGTGCTTCGCGGGAGAGTACGATCGTGCTGAGAAGCACCTCGACATCCTCTCCGACGCAAGCTCTGAAGCAGCAGCCGGCGCCATGCTCTATCGCGCCGCTTTGCACGCCGAGCGCGAACGGCAAGACATGTTCTCGCGCGATGCCTTGCCGCTTGGCACCGCACTTCCCTCGCCTTCCGGCCGCATCAACGGTGTGGAATTTTCTGAACTCTCTGACGCGGACCCGCGCATCGGGGCCCATCTTGAAGTCTTTATCGCCGGCAGTTACACCTGGATTCCCTTTGCCTACATCGAGTCCATCGACACGGAACCGCCCAAGAGATTGCGCGACCTGCTATGGCTCCCCGCCGCACTGCATACCACCGCCGATTTCCGACTGCAAGACCTCGGAGAGGTCCTGCTTCCGGTCATCGCGCCGCTCTCGTGGAAACACCCTGACGACGCGGTGCGCCTCGGCCGCACTACGGTTTGGCAAGATGACCCGCGCCACGGGCCGCTTCCTTTCGGCCAAAAGCTGCTGCTGCGCGGAGAGGAAGAAGAGCCGTTCCTCGAATTGCGGAACCTCTCCTTCCTGGATGTCGGGAAGAGGGTAGAAAGTGCCACTGCGCGATGATCTGCTGAATCCGATTCCGGGCGACAATCCTTCAGGCGTAAGCCTTCGCTACGAGCGCGTCTACGATCAGATTAAAGAAGCACGCACCGAGAGCGAAGAGTCGGTTCTCGGCAATCTCGCCTCTCCCAAGCGCGCCGATTACGTCCAGGTCATCAAGCTCGCCGGCGAAGCCCTCGCCTCAAAGAGTAAAGACCTCCAGCTGGCCGCGTGGCTCTCCGAGGCGCACGTTAAGCGCGAGGGCATTGGCCTCATTCAACCCTGTCTCAAACTGGTCCTCGATCTTCAGCAGCAGTTCTGGGACACACTCTACCCTGAGATCGAGGAGGGCGACGTCGGAATGCGCGCCGCCCCTGTCGAGTGGACCACCAACCGCATGGCGACCATCCTCTACGAGGCGCCTATCACTCGCGACGGTCTCAACTACTACCAATACAAGGAATCGCGGGCTGTCGGCTATGAGGCTGATGCCGAAGCCAGCGAGACCAAAGCTGAAGCTCGAAGACTCGCCATCGCCGATGGAAAGACCACCGGCGAGGACTTCGACAAATCTTTTGCTTCGACGCCCAAGTCCTGGTACGTCCAGATGTCGGCATCCATGCAATCGGCCGCTGAGACACTCGAAGCAATCCAGCAGCTCTCCGAAGAGAAGTTTGGCGACGACGGGCCCGGCCTCGGAAAACTACGCAACGCCCTTGAAGAAGTTGGAAACGTCGTCAACATCCTGCTTGCCGAAAAGCGCAAGCTTGAGCCAGACGAGTCGTCGGCACAGGACGCTGAAGCCGCACTGGAACCGGAAATCGAAGCGGCTGCAGGCGACGACGCGCAGCCAGCCGCGCGCGCTAAACCACGCGGCATGACCGCAGAGCCGGTCGATCACGACAGCGCCGTCGCACTGGTCCGGGTTTGCGCGAAGTTTCTGCAAACCGACAACCCTGCGAGCCCCGTCGCCTATACGCTGCTCAGCGGCCTTCGCTTTGCTGAGATGCGCGAGCAGGGCAGTTCGGCGTCGTGGGATTTTCTCGCCGCGCCCTCAACCGAACAGCGCCAGGCGCTGAAGCGCTTGGCCGCTGAATCAAACTGGTCTGAGTTGCTCAACACGGCCGTTGCCACGGCGGGTGAGCCCTGCGGGCGAGCCTGGCTTGATGTGCAGCGCTACATCTGGAAGGCAAGTTACGAGTCAAGTTATTACGCGCTCATGCAGTGCGTGATTTCAAGCGTTCAGTCTCTCCTCAAAGACGTGCCGGAACTTCCAAACTGGACTCTCAGCGACGACACCCCGGCCGCGAATCCCGACACGCAACGCTGGCTCGAAGAAACGGTCATTCCCAAGCCGCCCGAGCCCGTCGCAGAACAAGCTCCGGCCGAAGAAGTCTCGTACACGCCTCCTTCGGCTGCTGAACCTGAGGCTGCTGAAAACGCGCCGCCTGACGTTCTGGTGCAGGCCCGCGATCTGATGGGCCGCGGTCAGTTGCCGCAGGCCATTCAATTGCTGATGCGCGATGCCGCACAGCAACCCACCGGCCGCGCGCGCTATTTGCGCCGGATGCAGATTGCTCAATTGTGCATGAGTGCCGGCCAAGCTAAAGTGGCGTTCCCCGTTCTCGAAGAACTCATAAAGGAATTCGATCAGCGTCAGCTCGAAGAATGGGAAGGAAGTGACATGATCGCGCCGCCGCTTTCACTGCTGCTTCGCTGCCTCGATTCGTCTGAACACAGCGGCGAGCGGGAGACTATCTTCGCCCGTTTGTGCCGCATCGATCCGCTCGCTGCGATGAATGTTTCACGCTGAAATGAAGGAGGCTTGGAGGGTTGGCGCGCGCATCCGCAGAATCGCTTGTCACACAGTCGGTCCTGGACCGCCTCATCGCGGTGGAGGATTGGCCCACCAGCCGTTCGTCTTCGGTCCGCTTCTATCGCGAAGCGATCAAGCGCGATCTGGAATGGCTGCTCAACACGCGGCAACCGCCTCTCCTCGATCTTGATGCGTGGCCGGCAGCAAAGGCTTCCGGCCTGAATTACGGACTTCCTGACATTACTTCTCTGGGCTTGCTCTCCGCGTCAGACCACAATACCCTGCGCTCGGCGATTGCGACCTGTCTGCGCAACTATGAGCCTCGACTGACCGACATCCATGTGACTCTCGAAGCCCCCGACGTGGCCGATCGGCGTTTGCGCTTTCATATTGATGGAAACCTCCGCCTCGATCCGTCTCCCGAAGAGATCGCGTTCGACACTGTACTCGAGCTCGCCAGCGGCGAGTACAAGGTGAAGTAATCTATGCGCGAAGAACTGCTCGAATACTACGAACGTGAACTTGGCTACCTCCGCCAACTCGGGGGCAGGTTCGCCGAAAAGTATCCGCGCGTGGCCAGCCGGCTTCTGCTTGAAGCTGATCGTTGCGACGATCCGCACGTCGAGCGCCTCCTTGAGGGATTCGCATTCCTTGCCGCTCGCATTCACCTGCGCATTGAAGACGACTTTCCTGAAGTCAGTTCGGCATTGCTTGGGATCGTGGCGCCGCATTATCTCCGCCCGATCCCATCCATGACCGTAGTCGAGTGCCAGGTTGATCCGGAGCAGGGCAAGCAGACCGCGGGCCAGACCATGCCGGCCGGCACACCGCTCTTCACCAAGCGATTGGTCGACGGTTCGCCATGCCGCTTTCGCACCGCGTACCCCGTCGATCTTTGGCCATTCACTGTTGGCGAATGCGAATGGCGGCAGCCCGAGCGGCTGGTCCCGCCCGTGCGTGTTCCAGGCGCAGTTGGCGTGCTTCGTATCAAGTTGGAATGCGCGCGCGATATAGATTTCACGCAGCTCAACCCAAAACGGCTGGCGTTTTACCTCGCCGGCGAATCCAATGTCGCTCACACACTCTATGAATTGCTCTCGCGGAATTGCATCTCGATTCTCGTGCGCAATCCTCAGCAGAAAGATGGAAAAGTCGCCGCCATCTCAACCTCGCGCCTGCGCGCCATGGGATTTGAGGAAAACGAGGCGCTGCTCCCCTTCCCCAGAAGATCCTTTGACGGGTACAGGCTGATCCAGGAGTACTTCACCTTTCCTGAAAAGTTTCTCTTCTTTGAATTGACCGGACTGCAGGCCATCGCCGAAGCGGGCTGCACCAGCCAGGCAGAAATCCTCATCGTCTGTTCGCGTTTTGAGCGGCCGGAAAGAAGTCAGGATCTTGAGGTCGGCGTATCGGCGCGCACCGTCCGGCTCGGATGCACTCCGGTAGTGAATCTTTTCTCGCAAGTGGCCGAGCCGATTCTTGTCACGCACACCAGGCATGAGTATCAGGTGATTCCCAACCTGCGGCGGCAGGATACCACTGAAATCCATTCCATTGACGAGGTGATGGCGTCCAACACGGCACGCCGCGAAAGCACGCTCATCGAGCCACTCTACGCTTATCGCTTTCAGACTCGAAAATCCGGGAATCGCACCTATTGGCACGCCGTCCGTCGCAGAAACGAAGTGGGTGAGCGTGAGCCCTCCACCATGCACCTCTCGATTGTTGATGTGGACGGCATTCTCGCCGAGCCCAATGCCGAGGTGCTCACAGTACGGTGCTCCTGCTCCGATTTCGACTTGCCCTCGCGTCTTCCCTTCGGCCTTGAAGACGGAGATTTCGCCGCCGAGGATTTTCCGGCAATTCGTCAGATCACTGCGCTGCGCCGGCCCACGCCAAGTTACGATCCTCCGCCGGCAAAAGGACAGCTCTGGCGGCTCGTTTCGCAGCTCTCCCTCAACTATCTTTCCATCATCGAAGGCGGAGTCTCCTCCCTCCAGGAAATCCTCCGTCTGCACAATTTCACTGACTCTTCTTATCTTGAAAACCAGATCGGCGGCATTACCCAGGTCAACTCCCGGCCCCACTTCGCCATTATGCAATCCGTTTATGGCGACTTGCCCGCGCGCGGAACCCGCGTCGAGCTTGAATTTGACGAGCGGCAGTTCGTGGGCGGGAGCGCCTACCTTTTTGCCACGGTGCTTGATCGTTTTCTTGGCTGCTATACCTCCATCAACAGCTTTTGCCAGCTGGCAGCGCGCACGAATCAAAGAAAGGAGTTGCTCGGCGAATGGCCACCGAAAGCGGGATACAAGCCGCTGATCTGAAGTTCGCGCCCTTGCGAGAACTCCTCGATCAGGATCCGTACTCCATCCACTTCTTTCAGGCGGTGCGCCTGTTGGGTCGCTTGTACCCTGAGCGCAATCCTGTGGGGCTTTTCGTCTCCCCGTCAACTGAAGTGGTGCGGTTCTCTTCGGTTCCCTCGCTCGCCTTCCCCGCCAGCGAGATTCAGGAGTTTTCCGTCGGCAGCGATGGGCAGCCCGCGCTATCGGTCAATTTCATGGGGCTTTGTGCCGCTGTCGGGGCCCTGCCCGATGTTTACACTGAGTTTTTGCTGGAGCGCGCCCGCGAAAAGGACCGCGGGCCGGGCGACTTTTTCGATATCTTCAATCACCGCCTGATCTCTCTCTTTTACCGCGGTTGGCAGAAGCATCACTTTTACGTCGCGTTTGAGCGAACTGGTGCGGGCGACGATGTCATCACAGAAAAGCTGCTCGATCTCATCGGCCTCGGCGCCAAATCGCTCCAGCACCGCATGGACATTGATGATGAGGCCTGTCTGTACTATTCGGGCCTCCTTTCGCAGCGTCGACCCACGGCACAAGGCCTCAGGCAGCTTCTTGAAGATTATTTCGACGTTCCGGTCAGCGTGCACCAATTCACCGGAATGTGGAGACGCCTGCCGCTGAACAACCGCTCGTTTCTTATCGGTACCGAAACATTCAGTGAGCAACTGGGCATCGGAACCATCGTGGGAGATGAAGCCTACGATCAGCATGGCACTGTCACGATTCGCATTGGGCCGCTGAATTTTGCGCGTTATCAGGAGTTCCTGCCGGGAGCGCCCGCAAGCGTTGCGTTGCGCTCCTGGCTGCGCTTGTACACCAATCGGGAATTCGATTTTGTCATCCGGCTCGTACTCCACCGCGATGAAGTTCCCAGCCTGGCTTTGGGAGATGAACAACTCGCGGCTCCATCGCTGGGTCTCGTGAGCTGGATCCGCAATCGTCCCCTCGATCGCGATCCGGATGAGGCAACCTATCTTTTGTCATAAGCAAAACAACTTCAGCCCTGGAGGGCAGGCAGATGAGTTTGAATCTGAAATCTTTGATCGGCAAAGTGGACGACGCCACCCGCAGCGCGCTTGAGGCCGCCGCCGGCCTCTGCGTCTCCCGCACTCACTACGACATTGAAATTGAGCATTACCTGCTCAAAGCCATCGACAGCTCCGACAACGACATTGCGTTCATTCTTCGCCAGTATGGCGTCGATCGTTCGCGCCTCACCAGCGAACTGCAGCGCAGTCTCGACCGGCTGAAAACCGGCAACGCCCGCAGCCCAGCCTTCAGCCCGCTGCTCGTAAAGATGCTGACCGAAGCATGGACGGTGGCCACCATCGAGTTCGACGTGGACCGCATTCGCACCGGCTTTACTCTGCTGGCGCTGCTCTCCAACGACGAGCTCCAGCGGCTCATCCGCGACGTCAGCAAAGAGCTGCAATTGATCCCCGCCGAGGGCTTGCGCACCGACTACTTCGCGATCACTGAGAAATCGAAGGAAGCCATGGTGGGCGGCGCTGTCGGAGGTCCGCGCGACGAAGGCGAAGCGCCGCGTCCTGCCGGCTCAGGCAAAACGCCGCACCTCAACCAGTACACGGTGAATATGACGGCCAACGCCAAGGCCGGCAAGGTTGATCCCGTCCTCGGCCGCGATATGGAGATCCGTCAGGTGGTCGACATTTTGATGCGCCGCCGCCAGAACAATCCGATCCTCACCGGCGAAGCTGGCGTTGGCAAAACTGCCGTGGTCGAAGGATTTGCCCTGCGCCTCGCCAGCGGTGATGTCCCTCCGCCTTTGCGCAACGTCCAGCTCCACTCGCTCGATCTCGCACTTTTGCAGGCCGGCGCCGGAGTCAAAGGCGAATTTGAGAATCGCTTGAAGGGGCTTATCGAAGAGGTTAAGTCCTCGCCGCATCCTATTATTCTCTTCATCGACGAAGCACATACCATGATCGGCGCGGGTGGACAGGCCGGCCAGAACGACGCCGCCAACCTCCTCAAGCCTGCGCTGGCCCGCGGCGAATTGCGCACCATTGCCGCTACCACATGGTCTGAATACAAGAAGTACTTCGAAAAAGACGCGGCCCTGGCGCGGCGCTTCCAAGTCGTCAAGGTTGAAGAGCCCAGCGAGCCGCAATGCGACGCCATGATGCGCGGCATTGTTCCCGCGCTCGAAAAGCATCACGACCTGCGCATTCTCCACGAGGCCGTTACCGCAACCGTCAGGCTGTCGCACCGCTATCTCGCCGGACGCCAGTTGCCCGACAAGGCTGTAAGCGTCCTCGATACCGCCTGCGCGCGCCTTTCGCTCGGCCAGAACACCATCCCGCCTGCCATTGAAGATTCCACACGCCGCATCGACGATCTCAAAGTGCAAAAGCAAATCCTCGAACGCGAAACGACCGTCGGCGAAGAACATGCTGAACGCCTCGGCGTAATTGCGGAGCAGCTCGCCTCCGAAGAAGCCAAGCTGGCCAAGCTAAAAACACAATGGGAGCAGGAGATCGATCTGGTGAAGCGCATCCGTGCCATGCGCGAGGCCCTCGAATCCAAATCCGACACCGTGAAGACTGAAGGCAACGGCGCCGCCGCTGAAAAACCCTCGCTCGATGCTCTCCGCGCCCTCGAAGACCAGCTCACCGCGATCCAGGGCGAAAATCCGCTCATTCATGTGTGCGTGGATGAGCGCATCGTCGGTGAAGTCATCTCCGCGTGGACCGGCATTCCACTCGGCAAGATGGTCAAAGACGAAATCACCACCGTGCTCGATCTCGATGGCCATCTGCGCAAACGTGTTATCGGGCAGGATCACGCGCTGGCCGCCATCGCGCAGCGCATCATCACGTCGCGCGCCCGTCTCGACGATCCCGGCAAACCGGTCGGTGTCTTCATGCTCGTGGGGCCAAGCGGCGTTGGAAAAACCGAGACTGCGTTGGCTCTCGCCGACCTGCTTTATGGCGGTGAGCGCAATCTCATCACCATCAACATGTCGGAGTTCCAGGAAGCGCACACCGTCTCTACGCTGAAGGGCTCGCCCCCAGGGTATGTAGGCTATGGCGAGGGTGGCGTGCTCACTGAGGCAGTCCGCCGCCGGCCTTACTCGGTCCTTCTGCTCGACGAAGTCGAAAAAGCGCACAATGATGTGCTCGAGCTCTTCTACCAGGTCTTCGACAAAGGCAATCTTGAAGACGGAGAAGGCCGCTCCATCGATTTCAAGAACTGCATCATCATTCTCACCAGCAATGCCGGAACCGACACGCTGATGAAGCTGACAGCCGACAAGGAAACCATGCCTGGCCCTGAAGGTCTCGTAACCGCCTTGAAGCCCGAGATGAACAAGATCTTCAAGCCGGCGTTTCTCGGCCGCATGGTCATCATTCCCTACTTCCCGGTGCGCGATGAGGCGCTCAAGCAGATTATTCTGCTCAAGCTCAGCAAGATTCAGCGCCGCCTTCAGGAAAACCACAAAATCGTCATGGCCTGCGACGACGCTGTCATCGAAGAAGTAGCCAAGCGCTGCACCGAGGTGGAAAGCGGCGCCCGCAATGTGGACAACATTCTCTCCAACACCATGCTGCCTGAGGTATCCCGCGAAGTGCTTGCCCGGATGGCCGAAGAGAAGCCCCTGGAGCGCGTGCAGGTCGGTGTTGGCCCAGACGGCCGCTTCACCTACACCTGGTCATCGAGTGACTCTGCAACTCAGCCGCAGCCGGTTTCTGCCGCTCCGTCGAGCAGCGTCGCAACAGCACCCTGAATCCGCGGCTGACTTTCCGCGGTAAGAAAGTCGTGGCGCAAAACTATGACTCCTTTTGCACAAACAAACCGGCTTCTCACCTTCACCAGCCCGCTGGGCGCTAACGTCCTGCTACCCGAACGCCTGACGGGCGTGGAAGGTGTGTCGGAGTTGTTCACCTACCAGCTTGAGCTCCTCGCTGAAACTCACACCACGATCGACCCGAAGAAGATCGTCGGCCAGAAGGTCTGCGTGGGGATTTCGGCCGACGACGCGGGCGTGCAGCGCTATGTCAACGGTGTCGTGTCCAGCTTCGAAATGAGCGGGGGCGATGAGGAGTTCCTCACCTACCGCGCCACGATCGTTCCCAATCTCTGGGCTCTTACGCTCAACAAGAACACGCGCGTTTACCAGAATAAGACAGTTATTGACGTAATCAAGGATGTGCTGAGCCCCTACAACATCAGTCCTACCAACGACACCTCGTCCACCTTCACTCCCATGGAGTACTGCACGCAGTATCGCGAGACCGATTTCAACTTTGTTTCGCGGCTGATGGAGCAGCATGGGATTTTCTACTATTTCAGCCACACCAAAGACGACCACACGCTCATCTTGCAGGATGTATCGAGCAAACTCGGCGACTGTGCGGTACAGTGCAAATTCCGCTTCGCCCCGCAAGGGTCGAAGACCGAGGGCTACTACGATTTTGTCGTGCGCGAATTCTCCTCTCGCTCCACTCTCGTATCCGGCAAGTACACGGCATGGGACTACAGCTTCATCCAGTACAAGAGCGTGCCCGGCGGAGGTGCCTCTGCCGACACGAAGGGCCCGCTCGGATCGAACAGCAACGAGCAGTATGACTATGCCGACAGTGCGACGGCATATCTCAATAGGGATTCCGACTCGAAGATTGGCGATCTGGTCACATTCTTTAACAACGTTCGGCGCGACGTCGGCGATGCGGAGACATTGATCGTCGAAGGCGAATCGAATGCGATTTCCATGCAGACCGGCTTCACATTCAACCTTGAGAAGCATCCCCAAAGCAGCCTCGACGTCAAATACCTGCTGCTTCGCATTGAGCACACTGTGCAACAACTGCCTTCCTACCGGGCGCGATCGACGACTCCGCCCGAGCCTTACGAAAACAGCTTCGTGGCAATTCCTTCATCCATCACTTACCGCACGGCTCCGCAGACTCCAAAGCCCGTTGTGAACGGCATGCATACAGGCAAAGTCGTCGCACCTTCCGGCGAAGAGTCGCACATGGACAAGTACGGCCGGGTGAACGTGCAGTTCTGGTGGGACCGGCTGCGTAAGGCGAACACGCCCGACAATACCTGGCTCCGCGTCGCGCAATCCTGGGCGGGCAAGGGGTGGGGAACCTACTACTGGCCGCGCGAAGGCGACGAAGTTCTTATCGGCTTTCTCGAGGGAGACCCTGATCAACCAATCATCGTCGGCTCGGTCTACAACGGCGTCAACATGCCCAAGTACGATCTGCCGGGCCACTACACGCTTTCCGGGATTCTGACGCGCAGCTCCAAAGGCGGCGGCGCCGACAATGCGAACGAGCTGCGATTTGAAGACCTCAAGGGCAAAGAGCAGATCTTCATGAATGCCGAGCGCGACTACGATCTACACGTAGAGCACGATTGGCACACGCAGGTCGACAACGAGCAGCACATCAAAGTCACGTCGAATCGCTTCGATGAAGTCGATGGCGATTCCCATCTGCTGATCAAAGGCAAGCACCTCGAAGAGATCGATGGCGAGGCGCAGCTGAATATCAAGGGCAAGAATACCGTCCAGATCGGCGGCGATCGCGAACACACGGTCACGGGCAATCTGAAAGAGAAAATCGGCGCGAATTCTCACATCAGCGTGTCGGCGAATCTCAACGAGCAGATCGGCTCCAATTACTCGCTTACCGTCGGGATGAACCAGGCGATCCAGGCGGGCATGAACTTCGATGTCACCGCGCCAATGCAGATTTCGCTCAACTGCGGCATGAATTCCATCGTCCTCAGCCCCGAGGGAATCGGCCTGAACGGCGCGGGCGGCTTCATCTCGATCGGCCCCGCGGGCGTCACCATCTCCGGCATGATGGTCATGATCAACAGTGGCGGCGCTCCCGTCACCGGTTCGCCGGGCAGCGCGCAAAGTCCTCAATCGCCTGGCAGCTGCACGGCGCCGACGGCGCCCAAGTTCCCCGGCGATGCGCCGCCATCGCAGTCTGCAACTGCCCAGAGCGGCGCGGTAGCAACCACTCCATCGCTGGCTTCAGGCTCAAGTTCAAGTGCTGCGGCGGCACCTGCGGCCGCAGCGGCAGGCGCAGCAAATCAGGCCGCGCAATCGGCTCAGCAAGCAACGCAGCAGGCGGCGCAGGGAGCGCAACAGGCAGCCAATGAAGCCCAGCAGGCGGCAAACCAGGCGCAGCAAGCCGCGAAACAAGCTGAACAGCAGGCCCAGCAAGCCGTGAACCAGGTGGTGCAGCAAGGACGGCAAGCTTATCAACAGGCGAATCAGGCGGTACAGCAGGCGCAGCAGCAGGTATCGCAGGCAGCTGCACAAGGACAGGCAGCGGCACAGCAGGCGCTCAATCAGGCACAGCAACAGGCCCAGCAAACAGCTCAGGCCGCATCGCAAGCAGTACAGCAGGCGCAACAGCAAGCGCAGCAGGTGCAGCAGCAGGCACAGCAGGCGGCAAATCAAGCGCAACAGGCTGCCACTCAGGCTGCCAATCAAGCACAGCAAGCTGCGCAGCAGGCGCAGCAGCAAGCCAACCAGGCCGTACAACAAGGTCAGCAGGCGGCCAACCAGGCACAGCAGCAAGCCCAGCAGGCCGCTCAACAGGCGCAACAACAGGCGCAGCAGGCGTCACAACAAGCACAACAGGCTGCGCAGCAGGCTCAGCAACAGGCGCAGCAGGCGCAGCAGCAGGTATCGCAGGCAGCCAATCATGCACAACAGCAGGCGCAGCAAGCGTCACAACAAGCTCAACAATCGGCAAACCAGGCGATTGGCCAGGCGATGAAAGGGTTCTGAACCACCATGGGAACACCGGCAGCCACCATCACGAGCATGACTGCCCATGGGGGCAATGTCATCCTTGGCTTCCCTCAGGTCATGATCAACTTCATGCCGGCCTCGCGTATTGGCGACATGCATGTATGTCCCATGGTCACGGGAGTTGTTCCGCACGTGGGAGGGCCGTTCATTCTTGGCTCCATGACCGTCCTGACAGGCATGATGCCGCAATCGCGCGTGACCGATCAGCTCACCTGCGTGGGTCCTCCGGACATCTGCGTGATGGGTGCTGAGACTGTGCTCGTAGGAGAAGCCGGCGCGGGTGGAGCGGGCGCGGCAATGACTGGTGTCTCTGCCCTCGGCGCATCGGTGCCCATGCAGGCCGTCACCAACTCGACCTCCGAGGCTGCACAACAATACACTGCTGAACTGCAGCAAAATGGCACCATCAAGACGGCGGCGCCGGGCGGAAGTTTGCCGCCCAATACCTTGTCTGCTCCCGGCTGGCCCGATCTGCCTGGAAAAGAAGCCGAAAACTTTGAGTCGGCGCAGCCCGTCGATCTGCCTCCCGGTACAACTTTGTATCGTGTCGTCGACAACCCAGCCAAAGCGCTAGGTTCCTATTGGACACCGGATGTGCCGACCAGCGAAGCCGCGTTCCGGGACAGCTGCGCAGTTGGAGATTGGAACAAGGCTTCTTTGCTCGCCGTCGCGGTTGTGCAGCCTCCGGGACTGAAGGCCTGGATGGGAACGGCTGCGAAGCAGGCCGGATTGCCGTTTGGCGGTGGCGGCACACAGCTCTTTGCCGATGCAAGCAAACTCGCTTCGAGTTCCATCTTTCAATCGCCATGGAACGCAGCGGCAGGACAAATGCAGGCAGCCCAGCAGGCTCTGCAGGCCACTCAGGCAGCGGCCAACCAGGCGCAGCAAGCTGCCGCGCAAGGCGCAGCCGCGGCGCAAAAAGCTGCCCAGGAGGCTCAGAATCAGGCTCAGCAGGCAGCGCAGCAGGCCGTCCAGCAGGCACAACAAGCCGCGCAGCAAGCACAAAAAGCCGCGCAGCAGGCGCAACAACAAGCTCAGCAGGCTGCACAACAGGCTCAACAGGCAGCCCAACAAGCGGCACAGCAGGCTCAGCAGGCATCGCAACAGGCGCAGCAGCAGGCGCAACAAGCTGCGCAGCAAGCGCAACAGCAAGCGCAGCAGGTCCAGCAACAGGCGCAACAGACAGCAAACCAGGCGCAACAATCTGCAAATCAGGCGCAGCAGTCGGCGCAGCAGGCACAACAAGCCTTACCGAAAGGCGGTCTATGACGCCGGCAACTCCCGCTGCCGTTCCGCGACCGCTGGTGGAGCGCTACGCCAAAGCGTTTTCCGATTTTGTGAACGAGGTGACCAAAGCTGTTCAGGAAGCTGCGATGGACCCGGCACTTTCAAGCGCGCCCGCCCTGCTGATGTGGCAGACAGATGCTCTGCCCAGGCTGGTGCAGGAAGACGCAGCCATCCAAAAGGCCGTGGCGCTGTATCAAATCGGAGAGACCGGAACGATCGTGACTCGCGCGCAGGAAACGCGCGGCCTGGCTAAGCGGCTCGACGGGTTCCCGCTCGATTTTGCCGGCCCAAAATACGCTGAAGCTCTCGATCGCCTTGAAACCGCCGCCGTCGTGGCTGCATATCAACTGCGATCGGCAGCGGGAGTTCCCTGACCTCGCGCATTCGCCGGACCTCGAACTGCCCGGCGCGTTTTGCATCGCCCCGTAGCCGGCGCGAACGGAGATTGAAAGGAATCGCGGTTTACCCACTTGAATATGACCATGGACCCGGGACAAACCGCAGCGCATGCTTCAGCCGCCCGCATCGGCCGATGGGTCATCTCCGCAGTTCCCTTTGGGTGGACCTGGATTCCTAACTTCGGCGTCCAGAAACAGGCCGAAGGCGTTGTGCCCAGCAATATCTACCTCCGCGAAGACGTGCTCCTCGCCGGCAACCAGCTCGCTCTCTATGTCCAGGCTCAAATCACCATCATGAAGCGAACCTTTGTCGACCCGGTGATTGCCGGCCCTGCACCCACGCAGTTTCCCGGCGCCGACGAAGCCGCCCTGCTGATGATCAAGCACCAGCCCTCACAAGGAGCCACGGTCTTTCAGGTGCAGCACTATGTTCGCAGCGGAAAATGGATCGGCATCGCCACGCTTACGACACTGGAGACAGAACTCTTGAAGGTTCGTCCCGACTTCGATCAGTTCATGAAGTTCGTAACGATTCAGCCGGAAGCAGCGTGAGGCGCATCGGAGAGCGCACTCAAGATTGCCAACTCTGCAGCCAGTCACAGCAAGCCTCTTCCTCGAATTGAAATCGCATCTCTCGATGCAGCTTGGCTATGCTCGTAGGAGATACGCCTTGATTGCCAGAACGCCGCTGATCGTCTCATATCGAGCCGCCCTCGGCTGTCGCACATAGAGCTCAACGATCTCCGTGGGAACCGGGAGAGCGCTTGTCACGATAACAGCAATCGGATTACCGGGTCTGGCCTCTCGTCTCTGTGAAGCCCCCGCGGGAAGAGCGATCCTCGCTTTGAACCCGAATGCGGCCTTTCTCTTCGAATCAGCGCCGTGTTGAAACACATCCTCGAGCACTGCAGAAAAATAGATTCGGTTGTCGCGATCGGGGCGCATGACACCTTCACGAATGATATTGAGGATGCTGTCGCCATCAGACCCGTGAAACAGCTCCATATGGCCCCCTTGCAGCCGTCACAAAATGGTGCGAGAAAGATTGAGGGCGTTACAACGCGAGCGGCCAGCGGGAAGAGAGAATTCTCGAGCGCAGCGAAGGGCCTGCAGCTTTCACCCTTGGTGGGCAATCAGGGAATCATACAGGAATCCTTGCGAGCGCCGAGCGAGCGGCTGCTCCATGCAATGGTGGTGGGCGATCAGGGACTCGAACTTGAGCCGCTTTGCGGGCGTCCGAGCCCGCAGGCGAAACCCTGAGCATCGCGAAGGGCCTGCAGCTCTCATCCTTGGTGGGCGGTCAGGGACTCGAACCCCGGACCCCTTCCTTGTAAGGGAAGTGCTCTAACCAACTGAGCTAACCGCCCGCTCTTCCACAAGCAGATTGAGGCCACATCTTGATGATACCAGCGACCTGCATGCAGCCCAATCCGCGCACCGCTTTCGCTCCCCTGCTTACGCTGCCCCATCCCTTGATAGACTCACAATCAGTGCCGCGTCTCATCGTCAACGCCGATGATTTCGGACTGACCGCGGGCGTCAATCGCGCCATTCTCGAATTGCACAATGCCGGCGTCGTCACCAGCACCTCGCTGATGGCGCGCGCCTCTGCTACCAGCCAAGCCATCCATATCGCCCGCTCCACTGCCACGCTCGGCGTCGGCTGCCACGTCGTCCTGGTCGATGGATCGCCCATCTTCTCTGCTCAGAATCAGCTCCGCCGCCTGGCCGATCCCGTCTCCGGCCAATTTCGCCTCGGCCTCTTCAGCTTCCTCCGTTCCCTGGATCTCGCCTCAGGCCGGGAAGAATTTCGCCGGCAGATTGAAGACGAAACCCGCGCACAGATCCAATCGCTCCAGGACAAAGGCGTCCAACTCACTCACATCGATACCCACAAACATACGCACATGTTTCCTTCCGTGCTGCGGCCGGTCCTGCGTGCTGCGCGCGCCTGCGGAATTCACGCCGTTCGCAATCCTTTTGAGCCTTCCTGGGCCGTTCACTCTTCGCGCCGCGCTCCATGGATGCGCATTGCCGAAGTCAGCGCCCTCCGATGGCTCGCTCCCGTTTGCCGTCGCATCATCGCTGAAGAAGGATTTACAACCACCGACGGAACCATCGCCGTCGCCGCAACCGGCGCCCTTGATGCTGCCACTCTGCGCTCGCTCATGCGCGATATGCCCGATGGAACCTGGGAGCTCGTAACTCACCCCGGCTACAACGATACCGACCTGGCGCAGGTCCGCACCCGCCTCCGCTCCACGCGCGATATCGAGCGGCAGATCCTCCCCGTCCTTTGCGAGTTCTCCGCGGTCGACTTGATTTCCTTTGGCCAGTTGAACAGCTGCTAGACCCAAATCCGCATCGGTTGAATCTTCGGCGCAGTTCCTCGCGTCCAAACCACAGGAACTACAATTGCCACAAAGAAGGTTTCATGCGCATAGGAATCACCTGCTATCCCACTTACGGCGGTTCTGGCGTGGTCGCCACTGAGCTGGGCATTGAGCTGGCCACACTCGGCCACGAAGTTCATTTCATCTCCTACTCCCAGCCCTTCCGTCTCAACGGACGCGACGATGGCATCTTCTATCACGAGGTGCCCGTCTCCAATTACCCCCTTTTTGAGTTTCCGCCGTACGATCTCGCTCTTGCCTCGCGCATGGCCGAAGTTGCCGAATACTACAACCTCGATCTGCTCCACGTGCACTACGCAATCCCGCACTCCGTCTCGGCGCTGCTCGCCCGCCAGATGCTTGCCGCTCGCGGCCGCCGCCTGCCCTTCGTCACCACGCTCCACGGCACCGACATTACCCTCGTCGGCCTCGACCGCAGTTACCTTCCCATCACGCGTCATGCCATCCAGGAGAGCGATGGAGTCACCAGCATCTCCAACTACCTTCGCGAGAAGACGATCGCAGATTTCGAAATCACCCGGCCCATCCAGACCATCACCAACTTCGTCAACTGCGATGTGTACACGCCGATCAACGACGAAGAAAAACGCGCGCGCTGCCGTGCACACTATGCCAAGCCCGGCGAAGTCCTCTTGATGCACTTGTCCAACTTCCGCCCTGTCAAGCGCATTACCGACGTAGTCAAGGTCTTCGCTCTCGTCGCCCGCGAAGTCCCCGCGCAGCTCATCCTTATTGGCGACGGCCCCGACCGCTCCGCCGCCGAATGGCTCGCCCACGACCTCGGCATCCACGCCCGCGTTCACTTCCTCGGCAAGCAGGACCGCGTCAGCGAGCTTCTCGCTCTCGCCGATCTCTTTCTCCTGCCCAGCCAGCTTGAGTCGTTCGGTCTCGCCGCGCTCGAAGCCATGGCCTGCAAGGTCCCTGCCATCGCGACCCACGTCGGTGGAGTGCCGGAACTTATCCAGGACGGCGTCACCGGTCTGCTCTTCCCGATTGGCGACGTCGATGCCATGGCCGCCGGCGCGCTCAAGCTCCTCAGCGATTCTGCGCGCCTCAACGCCATGCGCGAGGCCGCCCGCAAGGATGCGCAAAAACGCTTCTGCGCCGATCTTGTCGTTCCACAGTATGTCCGCTTTTACGAGAAAATCCTGGCAGCAACTGACGCGGCCAAGGTGTAGCTTGGAATGGAATTCAGAGCGTGCGCTTGAACAGCGGCGTCGCAATCAGCAGGGTAGTAACGCCGAAGATCGTCAGAAACGCCAGGTCGCCTTGGATGGCGACCCACCCGCCGTCTTTCAGCAGGATCGACTTGAAGCCGTGAATCGCGTAGGTGAACGGATCGATGACGCTCATCGCCTGCATCCACTTGGGAAACGACACCGTCGGATACATGGCGCCCGAAGGATATAACAGCAGCACATTGAGCACGCCGAACATCGCGCGCGGCACCAGCGGGTCGTCGACGCGCACCATGAGCAGAAACATCATGCCATTGAAGGCAATTGAGCCCGCAACAATGAGGCTCAACATCTGCACCATGACCATGGGGTGAAACACAATGCCCAGGCCCGCGATGAGCGACCCAATGATTCCTATGGACAGGCCGCTCAGCGTGGCCTTGATGGCGCCGGCAATGTTCAATCCGAAGACCAGTTCCAGTTTCGTAATCGGCGTGACCAGGTAGCCTTCGTGCACTCCGCGTGCCTTATCGTCGATGTACAGCATGCCTCCGCCGATCATCACCGAGATATACATCGCCAGTGCCACGGTCATGGGCAGCAGGTATTTGAGATAGTTGACGTACGGGTAAAGCTCCACCACTTCGAGTGCAATCGATTTTGTCAGCCTGTCCGGCACCTGCGGTGCATTTATCGCATCCACCAGCGCCTGCATCTCCGCCTCAAGGCTTCCCGATGTGAACAAGTCGGAGTTGTCCACGACAAAACCCAGCTTCGGCGCGTCCTGGGCGTACACGCGCCGGGAGTATTGTTCAGGAATGATAACTGCCGCATCGATCTTGCCGGTTCGCACGTCTTCGCGGGCCTGCACTTCGTTCTGGTATTCGACCGTCGAGAAGGTCTTGATGTTCGATGCGACGGCATCGAACGCCTCGCGCACTTTCACCGCCTCGGGACCGTGGTCGTGATCCACCACCGCCACGTGCGTCCCCACAATCTTGCCTCCAAACGCGTTGCCGATAATGATCAATTGCAGAATCGGCAGCATCAGCGACATGATCATCAGCGTGGGCGAGCGAAAAAACTTGCGCATCTCGCGCTCGATGATGGCAGACATTCGATTCATGATTGCGCTCCCGGCCGTGGAGGCATTGTGAACACAGCCTTCACCTGTTCATCCCGCAGTTGCCGCCCCGTGTAATGGATGAATACATCGTCGAGCGTCGTGTTCTGCACGCTCAGCGAGGTCAGCGTCTCTCCCAGGGCGGCCGCCAGTTCCACAATCTGCATCGTGGTCTTCGAGCCGGACTTTGTAATCACGCGGTAGAACCCTCCGCCCTCGGGTTGAACGCTCGTCACGTCCCCCAGCTTCTCGAGCCGCCCCTGCCATTCTTCATCTTCGCGATCGAAATGCACTTCCACGACGTTCGCGCCGGCCACGCTGTTCTTCAGTTCCACCGGAGTGCCCAGCGCCACGAGCTTACCGTGGTCCACGATCGCGATCCGATCGCATAGCTTGTCCGCCTCTTCCATGTAATGCGTGGTAAGCAGCATGGTCAGGTTTCGCTGCGCTTTCAGCTTGTTTAGCATCTCCCAGACCGCAATGCGCGAAACCGGATCCAATCCTGTCGTCGGCTCGTCCAGAAAAAAGATCCTGGGATTGTGCACCAGCCCGCGCGCAATCTCCAGCCGTCGCCTCATACCGCCGGAGAGCGTTTTGGTCTGCGCATCACGCCACTTGGTAAGGTCCACTGCCTCCAGCACCGAGTTGATATTCCTCTCGCGTGCTCCGCGAGGCACCCCGTACAGTTTGGCGTAAATCAGCAGATTCTCCCCCACGGTCAAATCCTGGTCGCTCGTGAGTGCCTGCGGGATGACGCCGATCACGCGCCGCACGTCGTCGGGATCCTTGCTCACATCGTGCCTGGCAACGATCGCTTTTCCGGCCGTCACCGGAATGAGCGTCGTCATCATGCGGATCAGCGTGCTCTTCCCTGCTCCATTCGGCCCCAGCAGACCGAAAATCTCCCCTTCGGCCACTTCAAAGTTCACATCCTTAACAGCTTCAAAATCTCCGTAGCGTTTCCAGATGTGCTCCACCGCAATCGCAGTGGGCCGAGGCGCGCCATTGCCGTTCGCCGCGGCTCCTTGATTCGAGACCGCGCTCACTGCTTCACCAACTTGTCCTTGGGAATGTAAACCTGTGCCGTCATGCCGGGCACAAACTTTTCGCCCTGGTTCGGAATCAACAGCTTCAGTTGAATTGTCTTGATGTCGCGCTTCATGCTGTTCACATCGCGCTGCGTGGCAAAATCGCCTTCCGCCGCCTTGGCAATCACTTTGCCGTACATGGTTTCACCGCTCGGCATCGCCACGCGCAACGAATCGCCCAATTGCACGCTGTCGGCCTGCGTCTCGGGCAACGGTGCGTACACCCACGTCTGTGTCAGGTCCATGATCGTCACAATCGGCGTTCCCGCGGCAACGACTTCGCCTTGCCGCGCTGCCCACACGTCTATTTTTCCGCTGATCGGCGACAGCACTTTTGCATACCCTTCTTCCACTCGTGCCTGCTGCGCCAGAGCCTGTGCGTTTGCCGCAGCATCGCGCATCTCATCCACGTTCCGCGCCGAAACTTGCGTCAGCAACTCGTGGGCTTTCGCCTGTTTCAGCGCCGCTTCCGCCGCCGCCACATTTCCCTTTGCCGTATTGACTGCCGCCTGCGCAGCCTGCAGGCTTGTCTCCGCCTCTTCCTTCGCCTGCGCGCTCATGATGCCCTGCGCCGCAAGCGCAACTGTGCGGCTGGTGTCTGCCTGCTGATGCGCCAGGTTCGCTTCCGCCTGGGCAAGCGTCGCCTGCGCCGCTTTCACCTGCGCCGCGGCACTTGCTGTCGCGCTCGTCGTCTCGCCCTCATTTTGGCGCTCCGTCTCCATCGCTTCGCGCAGCTTCCAGTTGTCGCTCGCGGCCGTTGCCTCGGCGGCCTTCAGCGCAGCCTGCAAGTCCTCGCTCTCGATCACTGCGATGAGCTCGCCGGCTTTCACTTCCTGCCCTTCCTCCACCGTCAGTGTCTGGATGCGTCCCGGGATCTTCGAGCTGACCACTACCTCGTTGGCATCCACCGTCCCGATCAATTGCAGATCTTTGTTGCGTGGCGTGGTCGCAAAGTACCAGATCAGCGATCCCACGGTCAGCAATCCCAACAGCACAAAAACTCGGTTGCGCGCGCTCACTCGTTCCTCACCTCAATCCTTTGAAGTCGGCACAATCGGGCATCGGCGAGTCCTTCAGCACGCGTGCCGCGATCGCGGCGCCATGCTGCCGGTCGTTGAAAATCGCCTGCCCCAGAAATTCCACCAGCGCCACTCGCCTGGCCCGCAACACCTCGGGATCGAACGGCTCTATCGGCAACACCAGTCGCCACACCGGCGCACTCAAAAAATAGAAGACGTTGCCTCCCAGCGCCGCCAGCACAATCTGCAGCCATTCCGCCTGGATCAACTCGCCCGATGCGATTCCTTCGCGCACCATCGACTGCGCCATGACCTGCAGCGGCCCGAACACACGCTTGACGAGGATGGGAAGCAGTCCCTCTTCGCCCTTATGCAGCCGCATCATCTCCTGCTGCATCATGCTCTGGAATTCGCGCTGCGTCAGAATGCGATCGAAGTGATCTAGCGCGGCGCGCAGCAGCCGCTCGCCCGGGCTCGCCTCGCGCAAAAACACCGCCATCGACCGGTCGCGCACGCGCGCCGATACCATCTCGAGAGCAGCGGCATAAAGCTTCTCCTTGCTCTCAAAGTAGTAATAGAGCAACGCCTTGTTCACTCCCGCAGCCGCGGCAATCTGCTCCGTTCGGGCGCCGGCCAGTCCATGCGCGGCAAACTCGCTCAGGGCGGCATCCAGGATCCGTGCCCGGGTTTCAGCGGACCGGTCGATTGCCGCCTCGTGTGTCGAATGTGGCGTCATAAGGAATTAACTAACTGGTTAGTAAAATACCCGAAAAGCGCTCGCTATTGCAAGTTCTCCCCTCGCACGATGGTCTTCACTTTGGTTAGACTTTTTCTTTTCTGATAGATACGGCGAACTCTGCGCCTACCTCATCAATCGCCGCATCGGCTCATTGTCCGCATACACTCGCCACTCCGCCACCTTGCCCTCTTCTGCAAATGCCCGCAGCGCAATCGGCGTCTTCCAGCGATTTTCTGGCACAAGCTTTCCCTTCCCGGCATAGGTCCCTTGTGCCGTGCCCAACAGCACCACGATCGGCCCATCGCAGAAGATCTCCTCCACGACGATTGTGTAATCGGGAACCATATTGAAATAGCTTTTCCAGGCCGTGACCATCGTTTCGCGGCCCTCAGCAACATTCTCCAGCGCGTCGATGAACCTGTGTTCTTCTGTCATCAGTCCCGCCATCTCATCCACATCCTGCCGGTTGATGGCGCGCACAAAGGCCTGTGCGACAGCTTCGGCCGATTCGTTCATACAGCCTCTCTTTCCACCGCCTCCAGAAGCGCCGCTGCCATCGCATTCAGTGGCGTTTCAATTCCATGCTTCTTCCCAATGCGCACAATGGCTCCATTCCGCGCATCCCACTCCGTGCGCCTGCCCGCGAGCCGGTCGGCAAACAGCGAATTCACTGAGTCCGGCGGCTGCCGTCGATACTGCGCCAGAACTTCGTCGGGCAGCGACTCTGCCAGCCGCGCCCCTTCGGCTCTTCCCACCGCGGCGCATTCCTCAACCATTCTCAGCGCAATGCCTCCCATCGTCTCGCCGCGCAACACGCCGCTCGGCTTCATCGTCAGCGCGCTCAACGCACCCGGAGCGTTGATGCAAAGCTTCCACCACATCGCCGTCGTAAAGTCGCTCGTCAGTTCCAGCTTCACATCGGGTTTCGGGCTGCCGCCGTTGAATAGCTCCGCGAAAATTCGTCCCAGCGCCGAATCCTCCACTTTGATCAGCGCCCCACCCCGCGCCTGCACTCTCTCTGGCGACTTCCGCTCCACGGGGCAATCGATCACGGCAGGAAGCAGTCGATCCGCAGGCACATATTGCGCAAACCGCTCCCGGTGCTCCACACCGTTCTGGAAAATCACGACCGGCGCCCCATCTGCGCACAGCTCCGCAAACCATTCCGCCGCGCTCGCCGCGTCATACGCCTTCGTCGCCACCAGCACCCAGTCCACCGCTTTCACCTTCTTCGGATCGCTCTCATTCTGTGCGTGCACCGTCACTGGCCCCGCAGGCGTTTCCGCCGTCAGCGACTCAATCGGCCTCCGCGTGCACAACGTGATCTCGTGCTGGCCGGCCGTCTCCAGCAGCGATGCCAACGCCCCTCCGATCGCTCCCACTCCCACCACCGCCACTCGCGCCATGTCGTCCTCGCTCCTTGTTCCCTCGCCCCTCGTTCCCTCGATCCCTTGGTCCCTGCTTCTAGTCGAAGACCACCGTCTTATTCCCATAGCACAGGATCCGCCGATCTAAATGCCAGCGCACTGCCCGCGAAAGAACCATCCGCTCCAGGTCGCGTCCGCGTGCCACCAGGTCCTCTACCTGGTCGCGATGGCTGATCCGCGCCACGTCCTGCTCGATGATTGGCCCGTCGTCCAGCACCTCGGTTACGTAGTGGCTCGTCGCCCCGATCAGCTTCACGCCCCGCGCGTGCGCCGCATGGTACGGCCGCGCTCCGGTGAACGCCGGCAAGAACGAATGGTGCACATTGATGATCGCCGCAGGATATTGCCCGACAAATCCCGGCGACAGAATCTGCATATACCGCGCCAGCACCACAAGCTCAACGTCATTTTGCCGGAGCAACTCAAGCTGCCGCGCCTCCGCATCGGCCCGCGTTTCTGCCGCTACCGGCAGATACTCATACGGCACATCGTAGAACCGCGCCAGGTTCTCCACTTCGCGGTGATTCGAAATAATCAGCGGAATCTCGCACACCAATTCGCCCGTTCTCCAACGGTGCAGCAGGTCCGCCATGCAATGCAGATACTGCGAGCAGAACAGCGCCATCTTCGGCCGCCGCCCGCTCGACGTCAGCTTCCACGTCATCTTCAGTTCATCGGCGAGCGTCGCAAACGCCTTCTTGAACGCATCCAGATCAAAGCCACTCAGCTCCCACTCCACGCGCATGAAGAAAAGCCCCATGTCGCGGTCGATGTGCTGGTCCGCATGCAGGATGTTGGCCCCACGTTCGTACAGCAAGCTCGACACGCGCGCTACCAGCCCCTTCTGGTCGGGGCAATCGATCAGTAAAACAGCAGAATCCTTCATATTCAAATCAGCTTACGCTATCGCGCTCCTGAAACTACGCAGGGCCGCCGCAGCGGCCCCGCCCTTGTCCATTTCTTCGGCTGAAAATTGTCGTTCGGCCGCTGACCTGCTAACTTGCCGGCCTGCCGGCTTGCTGTTTTCCGTCAGTCGTAATACTCCAGTCCCAGGTGCGTGATCAGGTCCGCGCCCATGATGTGCCGCAGAGTGTTCTTCAGCTTCATCGACTGGATAAACAGATCGTGCTCCGGATAAAGCCCCTCCGCCGTCTGCGGTGATTTCAGGTAGAAGCTCAGCCACTCCTGGATTCCGATTGACTTCAGCTCCTCCGCGCGCTTCGCCAGGTCAAGGAAAAGCACCAGGTCCAGCGCAATCGGCGCCGCCAGAATCGAGTCTCTGCACAGGAAGTTCACCTTCAGCTGCATGGGATACCCCAGCCAGCCAAAAATATCGATGTTGTCCCACGCCTCTTTCTCGTCGCCGCGCGGCGGATAGTAGTTGATCCGGATCTTGTGATAGATGTCGGTGTAAAGATCGGGATAAAGCTCCGGCTGAAAGATGTACTCGAGCGATCCCAGCTTCGACTCTTCCTTCGTTTTGAACGATTGCGGCTCGTCCAGCACCTCGCCGTCGCGATTGCCTAAAATATTTGTCGAGAACCATCCCTTCACGCCGATCATGCGTGCCTTAAAGGCCGGCGCCAGCACCGTCTTCATAAAGGTCTGCCCAGTCTTGAAGTCCTTGCCGCAAATCGGCGCCGCGTTCTTCTTTGAAAGCTCCACCATCGCTGGAATATCGACCGTCAGGTTTGGCGCGCCGTTGGCAAAAGGTACGCCCTCTTTCAGCGCCGCGTACGCGTAAATCTGCGACGGCGCAATTCCGGCGTCGCTTTTCTCCAGCCCTTTTTCAAACTTGGCAATTGACTGGTGCACGGCCGCGGGCTCCATAAAAATCTCCGTCGAACCGGCCCAGATCATCACCACGCGGTCCACCTTTTTCTTGAAGGCCCGAATATCCGCCATCACCTGTTCGGCCAGGTCGCGCTTGTTCTTGCCTTTCTTCACATGCGTGCCGTTCAACCGCTTCACATAATAGCGGTCAAACACTGCCGGCATCGGCTTGATCGTTTCCAGGTACGGCTTCAGTTGACTGAGAATCTCTGGCTTCAGCACCTCGGCGTGCGCGGCTGCCTCGTATACGTTGTCCTCAAAAATGTCCCATCCGGTAAAGACGATATCGTTCAGATTCGCCAGTGGAACAAAATCCTTGATTTTCGGCGATTTGTTATCCGTGCGCTTGCCCAGCCGGATCGTCCCCATCTGCGTCAGCGATCCAATCGGCTTTGCCAGCCCGCGCCGCACTGCTTCCACGCCGGCAATCATCGTGGTTGCCACCGCGCCCAAACCCACCACCATCACGCCGAGCTTTCCCTTTGCCGGCGCAACCATCGAACTGGCACTCTTCTGCTGCGCGGATGAAGACCTCTTCGTTGAAGTCCCGGTCCTCTGGCCGCTCCTCTGCTTTGTCGCCATCGCTGCTCTCATCCTTCCTGTTGTCATGATTTCGAAAACAATCGAACTTCTTTGAATTTCAATTCAAATTCAAGCGCTGCGGGCGCTTTGGGTCGCAGTCCCTAGTCCCTAGTCCCCAGTCCCCGTTCTTCTGTTCCCGGTTTGTGCCGACTCAGATGCGACCACACGAACCACACAATCGCCGCCACGATCGCCAGTTCCACCACCAGGTGAAATCGGTGAAACGCCTGCTCCAGCCGCGGATCGGTATGCCACTTCTCGCCAAGTTTCATGCCGGCCCACGCCAGGCAGAAATACCAAACCAAAGAACCCGCCGTCGTGTAGATGTGAAAACGCAGCCGCGGCATCCGTGCAATTCCCGCCGGAAACGCCACAAAAGTCTGCACGATCGGCATCATGCGCCCCAGCAAAATCGCGATCGATCCAAATCTCTCAAAAAACCACGTCATCCGGTCCAGGTCGTGATGGCTCAACAGGACCCACTTACCGTAGCGCTCCACCAGCGGCCGCCCGCCCTTCGCGCCGATCCAGTACGCAATCGCCGACCCAATATTGCATCCCACAGCGCCAGCTGCCGCCACCAGCAACAGATTGAAGCGCCCCAGATAAACCAGGTATCCCGAGAACGGCAGGATGATCTCAGACGGTATAGGTACGCCCGATGAATTCAATGTGATCAGTGCGATGATGCCCGCGTAGCCGCCTGCATTGATGATTCGAGTCACTAACTCGAACACAAGTGCGATGATCTTCTCGCTCATGAACGCTCCCAGTATATAGGCCGCTGAATCGCTTTCCGGCGTCCGCCACGATGCTGCACCACGAAAAGAATCATGCACACGTCTGCATTTCTCATTTGTTAGGATGAGGTGTGATGCTTCGCCAGCTTGACGCCTCCTTATCTGCTCAATGGGTATCTGAATTCCTCGCGCGATGAGCTAGAAGCTAGGGGCTGGAAGCTGTTTCTCAGGAGGTTCCGTGCCCGAATTTCCGCCAGTTCCGCTCACACTCGAAGGCTTCAGCGTCCTGCACCAGTTCTACCGGTTTGACTGGCAAGCCTGGCGCGCTTGCCCGGAAAACGAGCGTGCGCGCATCGCCGCCGAGGCCGTGGAATTGCTTCAATCCCTCGAGCGTTCTGCCCCTGATGCTCCCGTGCGCTCCGCGCTCTACTCCCAACTCGGGCATAAAGGCGATCTCATCCTCATCCACTTCCGCGACTCGCTCGAATCTCTGAATCAGGTAGAACTCTCGCTCGCGCAAACACGGCTCCACGACTTCCTCGCGCCTGCGCACTCTTATGTCTCGGTCATCGAACTCGGACTCTACGAGTCCACCCGCAAAACTTACGAAGCCGCCTCTGCCAAAGGCTTCGAACCCCATAGCCCTGAGTGGAACGCCGAAATCGCTGCCTCCCTCGAGCGCGCCTCCACCGCCATGGCCCCCCGCCTCTTTCCCGCCATCCCCGACTCGAAATATCTCTGCTTCTATCCCATGGACCGCAAGCGCAGTGAGCAGGCGAACTGGTATACCGTCCCCTTCGCCGAGCGCCAGCGCATGATGCACGAACATGGCCTCATCGGCCGCCGCTACGGCGACCGGGTGCGGCAAATCATCTCCGGGTCAATTGGATTCGATGACTGGGAGTGGGGCGTCGACCTCTTCGCCGACGATCCCGTCGTCTTCAAGAAATTGATTTACGAGATGCGCTTTGATGAGGTCAGCGCGATCTACGCTCTCTTCGGGCAATTCTACATTGGTCTCCGCCTGCCGCTCGAAAAGCTGCCCCACTGGCTCATTGGGAGCTTGTAGCGCGCAATTGTCTAAAAAGAGGCTGGAGCGCATCCAAACCAGAGAGTGGCTGCGCCAGCATGTCCAAATCACGTAATCGATGTTGCTGCTCACGCGCCAACCGAGATCGAAGGGATTCCCGAATGATTGCGCAATATTCAGGGGCTTAAGGGCTTCTGCTCCCTCCGACGCTATCGGTCACGCGTCAATATGGTTGCGAAGAAACTCTTCCATCGCCGCCTTGTGCTCATCGGTGATCGAGTTCGAGATCTGGCGCCTCTCGCCTTCGGGCAGCGGCGCAAAGCTCCATGCCAGCGTGGCGTTTCGTTCCACAAATTCCCGCTTTGGCATTCCAATTACCGCCGCGCTCACCGGTAGAGACATGGAGTAATAGATCAGCTTTTCCACCGGCGCTTTGTCTTTGAGCCAGTCCTGCCCAAAGACTTTCATGGCGATCACGCCAAGCTTTTTACGATTGGCCACCGGTAACGCGACGGTTTCAAAGTTACCCTGCGGCATGGGAATCGCCGTAGTCTTGACGCCGAACTCCATGCGCGTCAACCCGGCATTCAGCGCCATCTGCGTGCAATCGAAGTCGTGCCGCTCAAGCGCCGCGGCCAATGTATGCGGGTCGCTGTGGCTTGTCACGCCCACAAAACGCGTCATCTTCTGGTCACGCGCCCAGTAAAGCGCCTTCAACGCACCATCAGGGGCCTCAATGGCGGCCAGTTCATCGGGGCCGCCCAGACCGTGAATATGCAGCACATCCACATGATCAGTCTGCAACCTTTGCAGACTGGTTTCGATCATGCGCTTGGCCTCATCCGCCTTGCGCCCGCTGAACTTTGTCGCCAGCAGCACCTCTTTACGCCGCGTCTTCATTACCTCGCCGATGCGCATCTCGCTCTCGCCATGTTCGCCGTACTCGTGGGCCGTGTCGATATACGTTATGCCGAGATCGATCGCATGGTTCAAGACGGCAATCGCCTCATCCGCGTCCTGATACATCAGGTAGCGGCTGCCCCCGCCGAAAGCGAGGATCGGAACCTTCTCACCAGTTTTTCCGAACGCGCGCATCGGCATTTTTGGGGTCTCAGGGAAGGCCAGGCCGGGAAGGAGCGCAGTGGCACAGCCCAGTGCGGACGCTTCGACAAACTGACGGCGCGAAATTTTCATGATTCCCTCCACAACCGGTCTCATCATTGGCAATGCGCTGTGCCTTGCAGTATGGGACCCAACAACAAGGCGGGCCCATGAAGCTGACAGGTCGACATTGTCGCTCTGTGAGACAGGTTCCAGCGCATCTATCTTCGCACGATTGGCTGCATGCCGGCCAAGCATCCATTCACACGCAGTCACTTCACTTGCCGGCCTCCTCAGTCCACCACCGGCTCGCTCGCCGCTTCTACAATCACGACATCCACGGGCCCCTTGTCGGCCTTCAGCTCCAGCCCCAATTGCTCGCGCAATGCCGTGAATAATCCGGGGTATGGCGCATCCTGAGGAACGCCGTTTCCCTGATCTTCCGTCCAATCAAGCTTGAAATCGTATTCGCTTGTCAGGCCGCTACGATCCAGAACCACTCGATCACACTCGGGCATCAAGGTGAGCCAATCGGCCAGTCCGCTCATTGAAATCCCTTTCGCCGTCATATGCCCATTGTTATCGTTGAGGCTGTGATTTCTCTCCGCCTTCGGATTGCCGCTGCTGTCGAGCTCCGGCGGGGACAATGTGACCTTGGCTCCTGATTTCGCTACAACGAGCGCATACACCGGGATGCTGCGCGTGTCCCGGCTTATCTTGAGCTGAAACTGGTCCGCAAGAAGTGACTGCAACGCGAGCCTGGCCTTGCGATACCTCTCCTGTCCGCTCAAATTCCGCAGCCTCGCAATGTCAGCGTCGCCAAACTTGGCCTTGATATCAAAAGCTTCCTGACCGATCCATTTGGGACCACCCAGAACCTGCGAGTCCGATTTCAAGTTGTATGCCGATCGAATGAGACGCCGCAAAGTGTAGTTTTCGATGGTAAGGCTGTCCATCGAACCGTTCCAGCTATGACTCCGATCATATGGCTTGCTTGGCTTGATCGACACCACCTCGAAGCTTGGCCGCGCGTCGACCTCCGCATCAGCCGGCGTAGCCTGCTGCCCCTGCGGAAACGCGCCACCCGGCAGCCCAACCGCAATCACACTCAGTGCCGCACAAACCAGAAATGCCGCCCAGCGTTCTTGTAACGTCCGCAACCGGCAATTCCGCACCCCCGTCGAGCCATCTTGTACCATGGGTCAGCAGGCCTCCTGCAAGCATTATGACGAAGTCAAAGAAGGTTCTGAAGAAATCCGGGAAAAAGGGGCCCGCGGCCCGCACGACTCCACAAAAAAAGTCGGGCGCCGCTGTTCGAAAGACGTCAGCCCCGCGCGGCCCGCTCGCTCCAAATCGTACGAGTGATGCCCGCGTCGCCGCCATCCTCAAAGCTCTCGACGAAGCCTATCCTGAGGCCGTCTGCGCGCTCAACCACCGCACACCATGGGAACTCCTGGTCGCCACGATTCTCTCCGCGCAATGCACTGACGTACGCGTCAACCTGGTCACGCCCGAGCTCTTTCGCCGCTTCCCGGATCCGGCAGCCATGTCCAAGGCAACTCTCCCCGAGCTCGAAGCCCTCATCAAGACCACTGGCTTCTTCCGCAACAAGGCCAAGTCCATCCAGGGCGCGGCCCGTAAACTTCTCGCCGATTTCAATGGCCAGGTCCCGCAGACTCTCGCCGAGCTCATCACGATTCCCGGCGCTGCCCGCAAAACCGCCAACGTCGTGCTCGGCGTCAGCTATGGTAAGGCCGAAGGTGTCGTAGTCGACACCCACGTCTTCCGCATTGCGTGCCGCCTCGAGCTCGCCAAGGCCGACACACCTGAAAAAGTCGAGCAGGAGCTGATGCAGGTTTTACCGCGCGATCGCTGGATCAGCTTCTCCCACCAGGTGATTCATCACGGCCGCCAAGTCTGCACAGCGCGCAATCCCAAATGCAACCAGTGCAATCTTGAGACGCTCTGCCGCTCGAAAGATAAGACGTGGAGTTCGTAAAGAAGAAACGGGAATCTTGAATCAGTGCGCCAGTAGTTGAGCGACGGCGGCAATCAATCCAGAAACATCCGACACTTTGGCCTCCGCCGCCGGCCGCCAGCCGTGCTCACGCAGCGTCTGGCTCGTAACTGGCCCAATCGAAATCGCAGCCACGCCCGCAAACGGAAAATCCAGCCCGGCCGCTCGCGCCGCATCGGCCAGGTGTGTCACGCTCGACGAGCTCGTGAATGTCGCCGCATCGATTCCCTTCTGCAGCGCCTCGCGCAATTGGCCCGGCGCTGTCTCAGGAATTACGTTCCGGTACGCGTCCACCACGTCAACGCGTGCTCCGGCCACGCGAAGCGCCTCGGGAATCACATCGCGCGCAATCTCCGCCCGCGCCAGCAAGACTCTCTTTCCACCGATTTCGCTCGCCAGCCGTTCCACCAGGCATTCCGCCACGTAACGGTCAGGAACCAGCGCCACCTGCAGCCCCGCCTTCTTCGCCGCGGACGCCGTCGCATCGCCCACTGCAGCCACCTTAAGGTGCTCCCCCGCGCTCAACCGCAAGCCAAGCGCCGTCGCCTGCTCGGTCAACGCGCGCACCGTGTTTGCGCTTGTCAGAATGAGCCAGTCGTAAGAATCAAGCTCGCGGAGCGCTTTCTCCAGCGGTGCCGGATAGGTCGGCGGCCGAATCTCCAAAACCGGAACCTCCACTGCCTCAGCGCCCAGCGCGCGCAATCCATCGCTCAATTTACTCGCCTGGTGCGCGGCACGCGTTACCAGCACGCGCCGTCCGCCGAGAGAACGATCCGCCATCAGGCAGCTCCACCGGCAGTTTCGCTGCCGGCCGCAAGCAGCGCACCCGCTCCTTCTTCCATTAGCATCTCAGCCGCGGAGCGTCCCAGTATGATCGCATCTGATTTTTCGTGCGGCGCATGCAAATGCACGCGCACCACCTGGCCGGTCTTGGGCGAAGCCACAACTCCGAAGATCTCGATCCATGCTCCCGATGCGTCGTCTGCTCTCGAAACGCTTCGCCGGCAATGAATCCCGATCGGCACCTGGCAGCCTCCACCCAGTGCAGCCAGCGCCGCGCGCTCCGCATTCACCGCAAATCGCGTATCAGCATGATCCAGAAACGCCACCGCTTCTATCGTCGCCGCATCGTCTTTGCGCGTCTCGATTCCCAGCGCGCCTTGTCCCGCTGCCGGACAGAATTCCTCGGGCTTCAGTCGCTCCCGTACCCAATCCGTTTTTCCCAGCCGGTCCAGGCCCGCGCCCGCCAGCAGAATTGCATCCACCTGCCCCTCCGAGAGCTTCCGCAGCCGCGTGTCCACATTCCCGCGGAATTCTACGGCCTCCACGTCGCGCCGCAGCGCCTTCAATTGCGCGCGCCGCCGTTGGCTGCTCGTGCCCACGCGCGCTCCCGCCGGCAATGCAGCCAGGTTCGCGTGTCTTACCGATACAAACACGTCACGCGGATCCACGCGCACCGGCGTCGCTGCCAATGCAAACGGCTCCGGCAATTCCGTCGGCAGGTCCTTCAGCGAATGAACCGCGAGATCGACGCGCCCTTCAGCGAGCGCTTCCTCGATCTCCTTGGTGAACATCCCCTTCGAGCCCACCTGCGCGAAAGTCACTTCCTGCAGCCGGTCGCCAGTCGTTTTAATGATTTCAATTTCTACTTCGTGCCCGTGTCCGCGCAGCAGCGTGGCAATGTGATTCGCCTGCCAAAGCGCGAGTTGCGACCCCCGGCTCCCGATGCGCAGCTTCATCGCCGCGCCTCCACTTTACTTTCGTCCACCTTCACGTTTTGCACGTCTTTGTCCGTACCGGCAATCGCTGCCCTGTTTTCTGTCTCCGGCTCGCGCTCCCCGGCTGGCGCAACCGACCATTCTTCGCACAGCGCATCCAGCTTCGCCATGTCTCCCTCACGAGCCGCTTGCTTCAGAGCCTGCATCGGCGGATGCAAAAACTTGTTCACCAATCCCCGCGTCAGCGCTTCTACCGCTGCCTGCTGCTCGGCCGACAGCGTACCCAGCCGGCTATGAATCCTCTGCATCTCAGCGACGCGAATCTCTTCCGCCTTACGCTGCAGCGCCACGATCGCCGGCGCGGCATTCACAGTCCGCTGCCGTTGGTGGAAGCGCTCCACCTCCGCGGCAATCAACGCCTCCGCATCAATCGCCTGACGGCTGCGCTCCTCCATGTGCGCCGCAGCCACCTGCTGCAGGTCATCGATGTCGTACACAAAGATGCCGTCCAGCCTGTTCATCTCCGGATCAACATCGCGCGGCACCGCAATATCGATAAAGAACATCGGTCGATTGCGCCTCTTGTGCAGAAACGCATGTCCATGCTCCGGCCTGAAGATCGGATGCGGCGCCCCCGTCGAGCTGATTACAATATCCGCCCGGCTCGCCGCCTCATACAATTGCCCAAAATCGATCACCTCCGGCACCACGCCGCCCGCAATCTCCTCCGCCATGCGCCGCGCGCGCTCCACCGTCCGGTTGCTCACCAGGATTGCGCCCGCGCCCTGCTGCACCAGGTGCCGAGCGGCCAGTTCGCTCATCTTGCCCGCGCCCACCAGAAAAACCGTCCGCCCTTGCAGCGATCCAAAGATCTTCCGCGCCAGTTCCACTGCCACCGATGCAATCGAAACCGAATTCGACCCGATCCCCGTTTCGCTCCGCGCCCGCTTCGCCGCCGCGAATGCGCTTTGCAGCAGATGCTCCAGCTGCCCCGACACCGTGCCCGCCGCCCGCGCCACTGCGAAGGCCTCTTTCACTTGTCCCAGGATCTGCGGCTCACCCACTACCATCGAGTCCAGGCTGGCCGCCATTCTGAAAAGGTGGCTCACCGCCTCTTTGTCGCGATACTCATACAAGTGCGGCCCCAGAAGCTCCGGATCAATTCCAAACTGCCGCGAGAAAAACTCCGCAACCTCCGCCTCCGCTTCTTCCACGACAGCCAGCAGCTCCACGCGGTTGCACGTGGAAACGATCATGCACTCCATGACTCCCGGCGTCGCTCCCAGCGCGCGAGTCGTCTCCCCCAACTCATCGCGCCCAATCGCAATCTTCTCCCTCAGCGCGATTGGCGCTGTCTTGTGGTTCACGCCGATCAGAGTCAACGCCATTACTGACCAAACCTATGCATCTGGCTGAAAAAGTTCACAGCCCAAACGGCCATCATCACAACGAGGGCCGCGCCCGAGACATAAGCCGCTCTGCGCCCGCGCAACCCAACCCCGCGCCGGAACAAGAGCAGCGTGACGTACACCACCCACATGGCGAATGAAGCCAGAATATTGGGATCAAGAAAATAGGACGAGCCCAGAGATGTCTGCTCCACCAGCACGACTCCCAGGAGCATCCCCACCGTCATGCACGGGAATCCAAATTCCAGTGTCGCCAGTGCAATTCGCTCCAGCGTGTCCAGTGGGGGCAGCCAACCTGTCGGCGACCACCCCGACCGTGCCGGCTTCATCTTCGTCTTGATGCGTCTCTCCTGCAGCAGATACAGCATCGACGCCAGCAAGCTGAAAAACAGCGCTGCATATGCCAGCAGTAACGCGATAATGTGCGCCACCAGCCAGCTCATCCAAATTCGCTGCGACGGAAAACGGTGTGTATTTTCTCCCAGGGCCGGGGCAAACACCAAAAAGAACGTCGCCGGCATCGCGAAAAGTCCTAGCGATACAGCGTCGTAGAGCCACCACACCAGGAAGAACACGCCTGCCACGGCAAATCCCAGCAGCGACTCAATCTCGCGTACCCCTACCGGCATCCACCGGTGCGCCACCACCAGCATCTCCACCACCGACACAAAATGGAAGAAAAACGCCAGCCCGCCCAGGTGCACACAGCTCTTCCGCCAACGCAGCGAGTTGTAGAGCACCGCGGGGTAGATGGCGACACATCCGGCCGCATAGAGAATGGCCGCAACTCGTAGCCAAAGCAGGTACATGGCAGCTTTTACCTTATGCCGTAACCCCTTAGTATACTGTGACGTGGATCACTCCGTGGCGCTCCAGAGGCAGCAATCCTCCACCGACGAATGGGCCATCCGGCGCAGAAAACCCTCGCTTCAGGGATAGAATTCGCGCGCGGCTCAGGCGCAGGGTCAGCGCCCTTTTTCACGATTGCTAAACGATGGGTCAGCAGGCCTTGCGGAACAGTTCCAACTCCGACATTCCCACCCGCCATGCCTCCGCGAAAAAATTCTCCGCGTTCTCTCTCTGCATCTCGAGCAGGCAATCCTGCGCTTCATAGACCAGGTCGCGAAGCCGGGTGTTGCTTGCGGTTCCAATCGAGCGTTCCAGCACAATCAGCTTTTTCATTAAGATAGTTGAATTCACGGGTTCGGCCCTTCTGTCTAGCAAGGACCCCAGTTTCCCCTGAACCCCGCCATATACATGTGATTTAAATCACACCTGAACTCCTCGCGCTCCTTCCCTTCCTTCGCCCTACGGCAGTTTCAGAGAGGGTGTATCCGCATTCAAAACTCCCAAGTCGGAGCGGCCAACAGGGAGCGACGGCCTTAGCAACCGCATTGGCCGGATACAGTATTTTTGAATCTGCTCCAGGTTCCCCCCTCACCCCTTTCCGAGCCCCTGAAAACGTGGCAACCTGCCTCCGCACCCGTCTGGTCCTTCAGGCTTCTCAAGGTGTACCATCGACCGCAAAATGAGCCGCTCACCCGGAATCTCGAGTTGGTTTCTGCTCGCCGCGGCGGTGTCTTCCCCGGTTGCCGCGCAGCGGCTCTCCGATCTCGCCGTGCCCGCGCCGCTTCCCCCGCAATCCACGCTTGTCATCGGGTTCCTCGGCGGATACGAACGCTGGGACGACGAGCACCGAAGCGTCCGGCGCCTCGCGCTTGAATTGCGCCGGCAGCCACGTGTCTTTGCTGAATCCATCGAGAATCACAACCGCAAGCTCGCCCTCAAGCTCATACGTCGCGCGCTCGACGCCAATCAAAACGGCAAGCTCGATACGCACGAAAAAGCTGCCGCGCGCATTATCCTCTATGGACAAAGCTGGGGCGGCGCAGCGGCCATCGACACAGCACGGGACCTGGAAAAGCTGGGAATTCCGGTCCTGCTCACCGTGCAGGTCGACAGCGTTGGCATGTACGATGCAACCATTCCTGCGAATGTCCGGGCCGCTGTCAATTTCTACCAACACGACCCGCTCACGATCCAGGGGCGCAGCGAAATCCATGCAGCCGATCCCGCCCGCACCGCCATTCTCGGAAACTTCGAAGAGTCTTACGTCTCGCGCACGGTCGATGAATCCAATGCCTCCTGGCCCAGGCGTGTTTTGTGGGGCAGCCATAACAAAATGGAGCTTGACCCGGCAATCTGGACGCGCGTCGAACAATACATCGACAGCGCTATAGCGGAGAGATGACCATGATTCGAACAGCTGTCATCAGTCTCTTGTTGTTCCTCGGTCCGCCACTCTGGGCGCAGAGCCATCAATTTGATCTGACGCCTGCCAGCGCATGGGTCGATACCGGCATCGATCTCGCCGCTGGCGACAGCCTGCGCATCTCGGCAACTGGCCAGTTGCAATACGCCACAGCGCACCAGTCCAACGGACCGGCCGGGCTGCCGCGCAGCTTCACCGATCTTCTTCGCATCCTTCCCCTGAACGATGCGGGCCGGGGCGCGCTCGTAGGCCGCATCGGATCAAGCGATGCTGCGCGGCCCTTCTTTGTCGGCGAACTGCTCAATTACAAGGCGCCCATCGCGGGACGGCTCTTCATTACGATCAATCAAACGTCGCTCGATCAGGCCACGGGCTCCTATCACGTCACCGTCGACCGCACGCCTGCCGCCGCGCCCGCTACTCCCTTAGGCCCGGTGCGTGTGCCGGCGTTTCCTCAAACCCTGATCGACTCAATTCCAACGCGCGTGAGCGATGCGCAAGGCAATCTCGGAGATCGCGTCAATTTCATTCTCATCGGATCGCAAGACCAAGTGCAGGCTGCGCTCAAGGCCGCGGGCTGGGTAGTAGTGAATAAGACCGACAAAGAAGCCGTCCTGGGCGGGCTCTTCGCAAGCCTCTCGAAAGAATCCTATGTGACCATGCCGATGAGTACCTTGCAGTTGTTCGGCCGCGACCAGGATTTCGGCTACGCGCAGGCCGACCCGCTGCGTGTGGTCGCCTCGCGCCATCACTTCCGCATATGGAAGATGCCCACCACGCTGGAAGGGCAAACCATGTGGGCAGGAGCGGGCATGCACGACATCGGCTTCGCTCGCGATGAGCGCAACAACGGGATCACTCACAAAATCGACCCCAACAGCGACAACGAACGCGACTTCATCCGCGACAGCCTGATGCAAACAGGGATGGTGGTGAAAACGGATTACATCACACCTTCACATCCCATTACGACGGCGAAGACGGCAACGGGTTCTGAGTTCACATCCGACGGCCGCACGCTCCTGGTTTACCTGGCAGCCGGCGCAGGCGACCTGTCGGCGTCATTCGCCGATACCTTTTGCTCGGTGCTCAAGCAGGAGAATCCCGACACCGGAACCTGGGGGCCCTGCACCCGCTACATCGACACCGCTGGCAAGGAGAACATGCAACTTGCGCCTCTCTCCGACAGGTATCGCATGCTGATCGTCCCCGGCATCATGAGTTCTTGCGTGGCCGATACTCCCGCTTTCCAGGAAGGGCAGGTCGCGCTGAAAAAAGCGGGCGTCGACGTGACGGTGATGACGATTCCCAACGATTCCAGCGAGTCCAATGCGAAAGTCATTGCTCAATTTATCCGTGACCACAAATCAAGCGATGGAAAGAAATTCATTCTTGTCGGCTACAGCAAGGGCGGGCCCGATATCCAGGTGGCGCTCGCCGAGGAGCCCGGCGTAAGCGATCAGGTGGCGGCCTTCGTCACCGTAGCAGGCGCCTCCGGCGGTTCACCCGTGGCCGATCTGCTGCCTCAGGTCGCCGATAAATACATCAAGACGGTGCCCATCAAAAGCTGCCAGGGCGATCTGTCCAGCGGCTACAAGAGTCTGCAGCGCCAGGAGCGCCGCACGTTCCTCGCGGCATACCCGAATCCAATCGTGCCCACGTACTCCATCATCGCCAAGTCGGACCAGGCAACAACATCCAAATCGCTCCTGCAAACCTGGAACATCCTCGCCAGTTACGGGTCGGTTGAGGATGGTCAGCTCTTGCGCGATGATGCGATCGTCCCTGGTGCTAAATTCCTGGGAGCGGCGCTCGCAGACCACTTTGCTATCGCTTTGCCCTTCGACAAATCAACCGACGCGACGATCCGCTCGCAGATGGACAAGACTGTCTACCCGCGCGCCGCATTGCTTGAAGCGCTCGTCCGCTTCGTCACCGCGGATCTCGACCAGCAATCACACTAACAGGCATGTCATCCACAGGTCGCCGCGGCGACCGAAGGATCCGCGGTTACTTTTTGATTGCAGTCTCGTAGATCTGGGTGCCTCAGGTCCCGATTTTGGGACCTGGGAACCACCTTCGCTGAAACCAATTGGCGAGCTTCGGTGTCTCCGCCACTCAATCCGGAAACTGCACGCTCCCCACCATCTGCTGCACCACCGAATCAAATTGGCTGAGAGTCGACGGTTGCGTCGCCAACACCAGATACCACAATCCCGCCTGCCGCGGAACCGTATACAAATACACCACCTGGTCCGGTTCCTGCTGCAGCGAAGTCTTCGTCGTCAGCTTTGTCTTCAATGCCTGCTTCCCGCCAACTGTCACTTGCTGTGACTTCTCCGCTTTCAAGTTGGTGTCGCCCTGCGCCAGAGAAGCCAGAAACTCCTTGGTGCTTGCTGCCAGGTTCACATTCGTGGCGCCGGCCTTGGGAACGTAGTAGTCGATCATCGCGCCTGTGATCAGTTCGGAGCCGCCATTTTCGCCCTTCGTAACGCCGCCCTGCGGCACCAGGTAGAGGCTTCCGCCCGGATCAGCCTGGCCTGCCTGCCACGTCGACGGATACGCAATCGAGAAACCAGTGGCAGGATAATCCTTGAAGCCGGCCGGCACATTCGTTCGCGGAGTCGCTCCCTGCTTGGGTTGAATCAGCGCCCCAGGTTGCGGCTTGGGCGGCGGAATCGTCGCGAGAAGTTTCTTGACCTGGGCGAATTGTCCCGTGCTGGTTGTGTACTGCCGTTGCGGATAAAACTGAATGTCCTGCGAGACGTATTGAATGCGGCTTCCCGTCGCCGGATGATCGGCCATCCAGAGGGCAAGTCCCTTGGGCTCGCCTGCCGTGCCTTGCTTCGCTTGCAGCTTTTCAAAGAATTGCGGCAGTTGCATGGGATCGTAGCCGGCCGACGCCATCATGCGCGCGCCATTCAAATCCGCATCATGCTCGTAGCCGCGCGAAAACTTCATCAGAATCGAGTTCTCGCCCAGGCTCGTTCCGGTTTGGGTTATCTGGCAGAGAAGACCGCATTGACCGTTCTTGTCCATCGTCAACGATCCAGCCGCAACTCCGATCAGCCCGAAGATGGTGTTGAATGTCTGCTGTTTGCTGATTTGCGCGGCGCTGTGGCGAAGGGCCACGTGCGACATTTCATGAGCCAGCACACCTGCCACTTCTCCTTCACTGTCCGCTGCCTTCAGCAGACCCGTATGCACATACATTGGCCCGCCGGGCAATGCGAATGCATTGATGGAGTCGTCATTCACCAGTTTGAAGTAGTAAGGATAAGCATTGGCTTCCGGTGTCTTCGCCAGGTTCTGGCCAATCTGGTTCAGCCAGCTTTCAATCTGCGGGTTGTGCACCACTTCCATCTCCCGCTCGACTTCTGTAGCGAATTGTTTGCCGATTTGCAGCTCCTGGTCGCGCGAGAGCGACGTCTTCTGGACACGGACGTCGGCTTGTTTTGGGGGTCTTTGAGGATATGCGAAGAGTGGAACGGCGAGAGCGATTACGAACAACGTGCGGTTCATAGGCACTCCGAGATGGTTGAAAATCTCCCTCATTCTCAGCCCACTATCGCACAGGTGTCAATTGGTCCAGAGGTTGGCTGCATCGATATCGTTTGAAAGGGCGCCACTTCGCAGCGTGCGCAGAAGCTGACTGCTGACCGCGCTTTGAAAAGGCACGGCTTTGCAGCCCGCAACGCGGGCGAAATACGGTAGCCCCAGTCGTGAGACTGAGGAATGAGCGAAGTTCAGATCGGCAGCCCGCTTCAGCGGGCGAAAGACTGTTTGTATCAGGGCACGACTTCAGTCGTGCCGCATGCGGCGCAAAATGATGACCGGCTTTAGCCGCTGAGGGTCCTCATGCAGCAGCGCCAGGAGCTAATGCAACCAACTCAGCCCATCACCCACAACTGCACCGGCCCCATCAGCCCCGCCGGCATCAACCCGTTTGGGTTCTCTGCCGGGCCAGGACGAAAAGCCCGCGGCTCGCGCAGCGTCATGCAGTTGAAGAGCGTCGTCGTGACCGTAATCTCCAGTACATTCTCGCCTGACTTGACCATTCCGGTGATGTCCACTTGAAACGGGCGAAGCAACAGTGCCCCAGCCGAATGCCCATTCACGATGACCTCCGCCACGTTACGCACGTCACCGAGATCGAGAATCACCCTCTCGCCCAATCCGGCAGGTGGGCTCGTGAAATTTGCTGTGTAAACCCCTCGGCCCGAGATTCCGCGCAGTTCGCTGTCGAGCGACCAGTCAATCAATTCCGGCAACTCGCGTTGCACGGTGGCTGTCTTGCCTGATGGTCCCAGCCCCGTCGCAACCAGCTTCCAGCCCGCTGTACCAATCGGCTCGCTCCGCTTTAGCGTCAGTTGCCGCGGCACTGTGTTCGAAGGCCGCGCAGACGGGTCCGAATCAAAGATCATCAACGCCGATGAAAGCGGCTGTAATTCATGCTTCACTTCAACCCAATTCCCATCGCGCTTGTAGTCCGTCATCGCCGCAGCTTCTCCGGTCCATGCATCCCATAGTTCCGGCACGCCTTCAGTTTCGAATCCCACGTGAAGCTCTTGCCTCACATCGGTCGGATTGCGCACGAAAAATGCGCTGATAGTCCCAATCTCCTTCCGAATGAAAGGCAATGCCGCGCTGTGGAATTTCACATCCGGCTCGATGGCTGTGCTCAGCATCGACACTGCACTCGCGGCATCGCTTGCGAAATGCGCGCTCCGCTCGCCGCGCAATCCTTGCATCGCCGCCTTCACGCGCTGGGTATTCTTTTCTCGGTCAGGGAAACCCTCTGCCCCCTCCGGCACTTCGCCTGCAAACACAACTGGCAGCCCCGCCTCCGCGAATTCCTTCAACCTCTCGGCCAGCGTTGCGTCAATCGCTCTCAGCGCAGGCAGCACCAGCGCCCGATATTCGGCCCCGGCCGCATTCACCAGCCTTCTGTCGCCGCGCACGCTGAAACTCATGAGCGACTCCGCATTGACGTGATCGTAGTTGTAACCCGCGTCCATCAGCGCCTGGTTCAAATGAGGCGCCGGCGGCAACTTTTCCGCGCCGTGGACCAGATCGTTCCGGTACAACGCCACAGCCGCAACATTCTTCCCCGCCTGCGAAATAAACTGCAGTCGCGTGATGTACGCATTGAGCTGCCCGAGATACGGCCAGAACGGGTTCAGCTCATTCAGTTGCGACGAGTAGTTCCCTTCTCCAAAAAGCCCGATAAACGGATGCCACCCCGGCGCCGGCACCTCCGGCACAACATACGGAAATCCGTGATACACAATCGCATTCACGCCGGCCGTCAGCAGCTCGTCCGACGCCAGCTTCATCTTCTCCGGCGTCGTCTGATACGCAAAATTCGGCCACACAAACGACTCGCTCCCCACGATCGCCCTGCCGTACACATGCGCCGCCGAAGCCGCCATCTTCAAAAAGTCATAGCCGCCCTTTTCGTAGAGCTGCTCCGTCTCAGGAATATCCGCCTCGCCATACACCTTCAATACATCCGTCGGCGATCCGTGCGCCTGCGTGCGCGACAGCAGCTTATGCTCGTGCGCCCACTTGTTGAATTCCCCATAAAACCGCTCCGCCATCAAATCTGAGACCGTCTGCCGGTAATCGTGCCGTACCTGCTCGCCGATCTCTTCCATATCGAAGATCGGAAAATCCACATACTTTCCATACGGTTCGTTGTACGCCTGCAACCTCAGCACCGGCAGATACGGTGTCAGTTCATATCCGCGCCGCCTGCGAAACTCCGCCAGAAAGTCGTCACACCAGAAAAGGATTGCCGCCACTTCCAGGCTGTCGCAGAAGATCGCCCTCAACCCATCTCCGCAATACTCCCCAAGCGCCGGAATCCCATCGTCCCCCACGCGCTTCGCATGCGCCCGAAACGCTTCCGCGCTCAGATGATCCATCACCAGTTCCGGACCACCCACCGCCCCATTCACCCTCTGCCCCGTCGGCACCGAGCAGAACACGAACAGCTGCCACGTCCCTTCCGGCACATCCCACTGCAGCGTGCCATCTGCCTCCATGCGCGACGTCAAATCGACCGCACTTCCCGCCTCCAGCCAACCCGTCTTCCTCACTCCCTGTCTCGGCCCGCCCCTTGCGTGATAATCCCACTCCGCATCTTCGCCGCGCACCGCTACCACCGCCACCACCTTCGTGCGCTTCTTCATCCGCTCCGCCCAACCATCCGGCAACCCATTCAGAATCTCCGCTCCCAGCGCGGCGTCGCCGTCCGTCACCGCCGGAACCTGCAATCGCTGGCGCAGCCTTGCCGGCCCTCTTACCGACAAGTGCGTCGATCGCAGCTCCACCGACGCCAGCTCCGGCGTAATCGCTTCCCCACCCCCGAACGGCCACCCCGACCCGAACGTGTAGTCGATATACATGCCGCGCTTGCGCGCCTCGTCGGCTGCCGCGGCCACATGCCGAAAGAACGGCTGCGTCGCGAATCCCTCCACTCGCTCCATCTGCGCTTGCGAAAGAATCTTCGCGTCCAAGCCTTTGAAAAATGCCTGAATCTCTGCGCCGCCAATGCCGTTCTTGTCGAGCGCTTCGATCTCCCGCCGCAACTCCCCTTCCTCCACGTCATCACCAGGCCACCACCACCGCACCAGCGGCCGATACTTCTTCGACGGAGCGGCGAACTGCTGCCGCACCTGCGCGCTGTGCATCGGTCCCTGGTTTTCACCCGCCATTCCCGCCGCGCTCTCTGCGGCATGCTCGCCAAACACAGAATTTCGTAGCGACAATGCCCCGCCTGCCATCACGGAGCTGCGAAGAAACGTTCTGCGATTCATGCCCATGAATTTCTCACCGGGGACCGATTATAGCCGTCCCTTTCGGCTCCTTTGCATTCAAGCCCGCAGACAAAATGCGCGCCCAATGAATCACCGTCACGCAGCCCATATACTATCCCGCGCATAAGGCCGTCGATCCGGCATTCTCAATCTGCTTGACAGCCCTCAAACACTCTTGAGGCCGCCTCTAAGAAAGGCGGCCTCGTCGAGTCACAAGCCAGTTGTGACTATCTCCAGCCTAGAAAACCAGCTTCCCTGACAGCTGGAAGTAACGTGAGTCGATGGTGTTGTTCTGATTTGACCCCGGACCCGTGAGCGAAACCGAGCCCGAACCCAAGTTCGTGCTGGTATTCCCAGGGTTGCCGAAGGTGGGGTGGTTCAGAATGTTGAAGGCGTCGGCCCGGAGTTCAATGAACTGCGACTCGCGGAACAGTCTGAAGTCCTTGAACAGCGACGCATTCAATCGCCAGTTGCCCGGCCCGGAAACATCATTCTTGGGGCTGCCGAAGAACGGCTTCGCCGCCGCGTATCCGGTGATATACGGTACACCCTGCGGGTAGTAGGCGTTCGTGGTCCCGTTGTTGTTATATCCTCCGGCATTCAGGGCATTATCCGCGCCGACCGCCGGTGAATAATAGTTGAAGTAGCCGGTCGCGTAGGGAGCCAGCAAGGCAATGTTGGCCGCACTGGTTGAATTCGGAACGCCCAGCGGGTCGGCAAAGGCGCAGGGGTTGAACCACCGTGACCTGGTCCTGGTCTGGGCCGCGCAGCTATTCGCTGCTGTATTCGATGGCGCGTTCGATGCAACCTGGCCGCTGGCGGTCATCGGATTTGATTGGTCCGGAGCCGACAGCTTGTTGGAGTACGGATTGGCGATCTTAATGGCGCTGTTGGCCAGGCCGCCATTGGCGTTCTGCCAAGGCCCGGTTCTGCTGATGCCAACCGTAAACGGCAGGCCGCTCTGAGCCCACCACTGCATATCGGTCTTCCACCCGCCGATGATCCTGTCGAGCAGGCCATTGTGGTTAAGCAGCGGACGTCCGTACCCAAACGGCAGGTCGTAATCGACATTGATCACGGCCCGCTGCCGGATGTCGTAGCCCGATTGTGTCCACTCCTTGATGATCGGGATAATCGCAGCTTGCTTGTACGAATTCTCGCCGCCCAGCAAATCGGTCGTGTCGCTGAACGCGTGCCCCCAGGTGTATGTCCCAAGGAAGCTCAGGCCGCTGCTGTAGTGCTTCTGTACCGTGGCCTGCAGGCTGTCGTACTCGCTCTTGCCTGACCACGACATCCAGAAATACCCGTTGAAATGCGGCGCATTCGTCAGTCCGTGCGTATCCTGACCGCCGATCGTCACCGCCTGTGGCATGGCGGGATTGTTCAGGCCTGTCAACAGGTGGATTCCCCGGCTGCCCACGTAGCTCACCGTTGCAGTGGTGTCCTTCCAGAAGGCCCGCTGCACACTCAGGTTGTATTGGATGGTGTACGGCATGTGCATCACAGGGTCTTCCTCGCCGATCTCGGGGAAGCTGGCGTAGTGCGCAATTCCGCCCGCGCCCTGGAAAGTTCCGAGACCCCCCTCGAGCGTGTTGTTGAACTGATACTGCGATCCGCAGTAATTGCCCGCCGAGCAGCTTGGCAGAACAGGGTTTTGGGCGAACATTTCGTACGGCGGGTTCAGCATATTGGCTGCGCCGCCGCCCGGTTCGAAGCCGCCCATGAAGACGCCCGCGCCCAGGCGCACGACTGTTTTGTTGTCGATCGAGTACGCAGCGCCAATGCGCGGCGACCAGTTTGCCTTCGGGAACGACGAGAGATAACGGTTCCCCGTATACTGCACGGCCACGTTGTCCGCGTCGAGCAGCGCCTGAAGGTTCGAATCTAACTTAAGGTTCCGCTGGCTATTCGGAAGCAGGAGCACATTTGACGCCACGGTTCCGTTCTGTGTCACGTGGGCGGAAACCCCGTAGAAGTTGCTCAACTGGTCAGACTGCTCTTCCTTGGGTGTGAAGTACTCGTACCGGAGCCCCAGGTTCAAAGTCAGCTTCGGATTGATCTTCCAGTCGTCCTGGATGTAGGCGCCATAGTACTTCAGCACGAAGTGCTGGTATTGGAACGAGCTGATTTGGTTGCTGGCCATGTTATTCGTGTTGGTCAGGTTGCCGCCCGCGTCGTATCCCTTGGCGATAAAATCCGCGACGGCGCTTCCCGAGGGGCCCTGCAATCCTACCACCTGGGTGAATTGCCCGTTGTAGCTGTAGCTGCCGAGTGGCTGCGCGGCATAGGTGCTGTACCAGCGTTGAGGCATCGCCTCAAATCCGAACTTCAACGACTGGTTGCCAAGCACCTTGGTCACGTTGTCCATTACCTGGAAGACATTCATGCCCTCATGTGCCGGGTCGTTGCCGTGGGTCCCAAAAGAGGTAAGGCCGCTGATGTTCACCACCGGCAGACCGCCCAACTGGCGGCTGGGGTCGACCGGCACGCCCTTCAGTCCAATCGTGGACCCGATGTCCGTGGTGGCGTTCACCTGCAGGTTCGCGTCGTTGTTCCAGTTGACGCCAAAACGAAGTTCGTTGATCAGCGTCGGCGAGAATGTGTGCGTCTCGCTGAGCATGTAGTTCTCGCTCAGGTAGGTCTGGTTGCGGCCTGCATAGCTTTGGGTTCCGTCGAGGACGTTGCCCAGCGGCGCAATATTGGTGTTGATAATGTGCTGGTAATCGACGCGGAAGGTGGCCAGGTCGCGGCTGCTGATATTCCAGTCCAGGCGATGATCCCAGTTGAGGGGATCCGACCTCTGGTTCAGGTTCACCTGGTAGTTACTGCTCACCGCGCCGGAATCGGTATCTGTTGAGGCGTTGCAATCGCCCGTGCTCCATCCGCCGTTCGGTGTGTTGTATCCTGGGCGCCCGGATGGGGCGTAGTTGGGGCAGGGGTACATCTTCAGAAGATTCTGGGCCACCGGATCGAGCTGGGCCTGGCTAAATTGGTTCTGGCCCTTGGTGAACGTAATCCCATTGAATGTAGCGCCGGGGCTGTTGTCGGTAGTCTGAATACTTCCGGTCGGCGCCGTTCCGGTCCCTGAGCTGTTGTTTTTCACGCACACATACGAGGTGCCTGAAGCCCCCGGACCACCTTCGGAGTTAGGTACATAAAGCACCGTTGGGCAGGAGCCTCCCGTAAGGTTTGGATCCAAAAGCTCAGAAAAATCGCCCCGGCGCATGCGTGGAGTCGGCACCGAGAATGTGCTCGGATTGGCTCCGTTCACGTAGCGCGCTTCCTGAAAGTCGCCAAAATAGAAAAGGTGATTCTTGATGATCGGCCCGCCCAGTGTCGCGCCGAATTGATTCATGTGGAACACCGCTGCCTTCGAGCCCTTCGCCTGGTTCCAAACCAGCGCGTCCAGGGCAGTGTTCCTCACGTACTCCCATGTGCTCCCATGCCAGTCATTGGTGCCCGATTTGATGGTCGCATTGAACACCGCCGCGTGGCCGCGGCCAATCTCCGCGCTATAGTTACCGGTTTCGAGCTTGAACTCCGAGATGGCGTCCGGTGGAGGAATTACGTTGGATTGAGAACCGTTGACGTAATCGCTGTTCGAGACGTTGTTGTCGACACCGTCGAGCATGAAGTTGTTCTGTTCTGCATGCTGGCCGTTCGACGAGAAATCGCCGTTGCCGCCGCCACGACCCACGAAAGGCGTCGCTCCCGGCGCTTCCTGGGCGATGAAAATCCAGTTGCGGTTGGCCAGCGGCGCATCATTCAGGAATCTCGAATCGATATCGACCGCTGTTTCGGCGGTCTGCGTCTGCATGATCGGCGCGGCCGAGCTGACGGTTACCGTCTCAGATGTCTGTCCCGGCTTGAGGGTCAGCGGGATGTTCAGCCGATCGGTCACGTGCACCACGATGTTTTCCTGCACCGTGGTCGCGAAAGATGGCGCCGTTGCGCTCACCGTGTAAGTGCCCGTCTTGATCGGCGCAAAGAAGTAATTGCCGCTCTCATTGGATTTGGTCGTCAGAACCAGCCCTGTAAGCGTGTCGGTTAGCCTCACCTGCGCCCCAGGAATTACGGCGCCCGATGGATCCTGAACGACACCCACAATCGCGCCCTGGTCCATCTGCGCGATGACCGGGCTGCTCTTGAAGATCCCAAGCAAGAGCCCCACTGCGCACAATGCGCGCGCTGCATTCCATAACCGCGATCGGTTCGTCGTATAAATTCGATGGTTCATGTCACTCGCCTCCTCGTGAAATCGGTTTCTCATTGAGGTCGCAGGGCGCTTTCAGCCTTGAAGCGCCCTTTCATTGGCTGCCTCGTAAACTTTGCTCACCGTTGGTTTTTCTGTTACTGCGAAGTCGTCTGCAGTAATGCCGGTTCTCCATCAGTCATCATCGATTGAGAAAGGTCTCCGTAGATAACTTGAGAACACGGTCTCTCAAAGACGCAAGAATCATAGCTGCTTGTCAAGGAGATTCGTCAACGTTAGGAAGCCGGCTAACGCTTTTCTATATTGTTGATAATGTAAGGCTTTAATGCGCAATCCACACTTAACGGTAGCTACATGCGTTAGCCCGGGGAGGCCCGATCTCCCAAAACGAGTGCTAGAATCTCCATGCGCAATCGGTGCGAGAGACCATGAACTCACTCGGCGGACGCGAGGCAACAATCGCTTATTTGGCAGGGTCCGACCTGCAACGTGCTGCCTTGCGCGACCATGTCCGCGACATCATCGAGGGCGAGGCATTTAAGGGAAGTCATCGCGCCGGTCAGTTCCTTAGCTACATCGTCGACCAGGCCGTTACTGGTCATTTTGAGCTACTGAAAGAACGCATGATCGGGATCGAGCTTTTCGGCCGATCTCCCTCCTACGACACCAGCGAGGATGCCATTGTTCGCGTCACCGCCAGCGATGTGCGCAGGCGTCTCCTGCAACATTACGGCAAGTACGGTACCTCATCGGATATTCGCATCACCCTTCCCTTGGGATCTTACGTACCCGAAATCATTCATGAGCCTCCTGCCAGGCCGGTTCGATCGGTTGCTGAAATCGAGCAACCTGAGCCGGCTGACGCAACAACAGCTCCTCCGCATCAACCTGTGTCCCAGTTGCCTGCGCTGCCTGTTCATGACCTGTCGAACTCTATCGCTGTCGGGGCTGCTCAGAGCCCCGCTACATGGCGCGGCGTGCCGCGCCCGTGGCTCTATCTTGCAGCCCTCCTCATCCTGGTGAATCTTGCGGTTTGGGGGCTGCTATTGAAGCGCTCGTCCAATGCTGTTGCGTCTTCCCCGCCCTCAGGATTGCCCTGGTCCGTTTTTTTCAGCTCTCCGCATCCCACCCACCTCATCGTCAGCGATCCCGACATTTTCTCCATTCAGATACTCACGCACAAGCTCGTCACCGTGTCAGATTATGCCAATCGCAAATATTTTCCCGACGACGGTTCTCTTTCTCCGGAGCTGAAGAAAATCTGCGAGCAGATTCTCTCGGGCGACAAGGCGTCCAACGTCGATGCCCAAATCGCAGCGGAAGTAGCCCAGGTGGCAAAAACCTACTCGCGAACGATTGAGGTCCAGGGGGCGCGCAGTCTTCAATTCTCAAACCTGAAGACTGATGACAATTTCATCTTTCTCGGAAGCCCGTCATCAGATCCATGGTTCTCTGTCTTTCAGAATCAGTTGGACTTCCAGTTTGTTTCGGCCCCGGTCCCTGGGGGCGGCCTCATCCGCAACAGTCACCTCAACCAGGGTGAGCAGGAGACCTACGTGCCGACCGCCCGGGGCGGCGCCACCGGCGAGTCCTTCGCCCTGGCCGCTTTTGTCGAGAATCCCGACCAGAACGGACAGGTTCTTCTCCTGGCAGGGCTGAACCGCGAGGGCACCCAGGCCGTGGGAAAATTCGTCACCGATCTCCCCCGTTTTTCGGCTGCCTTGCAGCACTGCGGAATCTCCCCGTCCGGACCGGCTAAACATTTCGAAATGCTTCTGCGCGTCAATACAATGGCCGGATCTCCTGATGAGTTCGCAGTCCTGGCCTGCCACCTTCTGAATTGAGCTTCGCGTTGCGGCTTCCCAGTTCAGGAGAGCGCAATCTGCATGTCAAGCGGCCAAAAATGCGCAAAAAAGCGCGCTTCGGTGGCCTCTTAATGCAATTTCGAGGCGAAAAAATTGCATTTTGCCCGAATTCGTAAAATTGTTTGGTTATGTTTCGCTCAATATCTAACTTTATCTGGTTACATTCGCGATCAAAAGGTTCAATTTTCTGGTCAGTTTCTCGCTAAAACCTAACCACCTGAGCAAACGTTTAGGGGGCAAACCTAACCACTTAAGCGAACGTTTTGAAGGGTTGGGTAACCATAAATACGAACATTCGAAACATCCCGTAAATCACGGAGCCGCGAACGTTTATTCTCTGCCGTCACTCGCTCTGCTCCCCTTGGCGACCGGCCATTTGCCCAACAGTTTGTGCAAACGATTCCCAGATGTTTCCTTTTCGCCATCCCTCAGCCCTTCCGCAAATCCGCACCACTTTTCCGCTGGCCGCCGCGATACTCTTAATTCCAGTGTGATTAGTCGCGATCTTCAAGCCGGCTCCCGCGCTTCACTCACTCCACTCGTGGAAGAAACCCCTTCCGGCTCTGCCGTGCCTGGGCCGGCCGAAGAACCTGCGTTTACCCTGAGCGCCCTGCCCGCCCCTGAGAATAAGAAAACAACTGACCTCACGCCTTTCATGCGCCAGTGGGCCGCGGCTAAGCAGCAGAATCCAGACGCCCTTCTCTTTTTCCGCATGGGCGATTTCTACGAACTTTTCTACGACGACGCCACCGTCGCCAGCCGCGAGCTCCAGCTGACCTTGACCGCCCGCGACAAGGAACGCAATGTGCCCATGTGCGGCGTCCCCTATCACGCACTCGACCAATATCTTACCCGCCTTCTGCGCAAGGGAGACCGCATCGCCCTTTGCGACCAGATGGAGGATCCCAAACTCACAAAAAAACTTGTCCGCCGCGAAGTCACGCGCGTCCTCACCCCCGGCACCACTATTGATTCCGCACTCCAACAGGAACAAAACAATTACCTTGCAGCTTTCTACGAGTCAGGAAAAGACCAGAACACTTTGTGCGCAATTGCACTTCTTGATGTCTCCACCGGCGAATTTCGCACATCAGAGTTTCGCGGTGACAATGCACAGGTGCAAGCGATCGATGAACTGCTTCTGGCCGCACCCAGTGAACTCCTTTTCGCTTCATCTGCCGAGCTACCGTCACGTTTGGAACAAATTCAAACGCGCACCCGTGTAGACGACTGGGTTTGGACGCGCCAATTTGCTGTGCCGTTGGTCGAACGGCAGTTGAACGTCCGCTCACTCGAAGGGTTTGGCCTGGACGGGCATGAGGATGCGGCAATCGCGGCCGGCTCCATTCTGCATTACGTCCGCACTACACAGAAGAATGAAGCTCTCCATATCGACAGTCTGAAGTTTGAAGAGCATTCAACAGCGCTGGAACTCGACCAGGTGACGGTGCGAAACCTGGAATTGGTTGAGCCGCTTTTCGCCGGCCAGGATGATCGCACAACTCTCTTTCGCACTCTCGATTGTTGCTTAACACCCATGGGCAAGCGCCTTCTGCGCGCGACCATCCTGCGTCCGCTCAACAACGCGATCCAGATCGAAGCACGCTTTGAGGCAGTCGCCGAAGCTCATCGCGATCTACTCAGGCGCGAAGAAAATCGAAGAGCATTCGGCGGCATCCTGGACATGGAGCGCCTGCTGGCACGTATCTCGCTTGATTCAGCCGGGCCGCGCGACATACGCGCGCTTGCGGCGAGCCTGGCCCGGCTTCCCGGTTTGAAAACCACGCTCGGCAATCTCATAGCGCCGCTGTGGCACGATATCTCGACTCGACTTGACACGCTCGGCGACCTGACGGCCAATATTGTTCGAACGCTAGTCGCTGAACCGCCGTTGACATTGGCGGATGGCGGCGTGATCGCTTCCGGAGTGGATCCGGAATTGGACGAACTGCGCTCGGTTTCGACAGCGGGGCGCCAGGCCATCGCTGCCATTGAAGATCGCGAGCGACAGCGCACGGGAATTGGATCGCTGAAGGTCCGCTATAACTCGGTATTCGGCTACTACATCGAAATCACCAAGGCGAATCTCGCCCTGGCTCCGGCAGACTATGAGCGCAAGCAAACTCTGGTGAACGCGGAGCGCTTCACCACGCCGGAGTTGAAGGAATTCGAGCGCAGGATTCTTACAGCGCACGATCGCTGCATTGAGATCGAGAAGAAGATCTTTGCCGAGCTTCGCAAGTTTGTTGTCGAATGTGCCGGCCGCATCCGGCGCAGTTCCGCGGCCGTGGCCGAAGCAGACATGGTTACCTGCTTCGCCCACCTTGCAGCAGAGCGCCTCTACATGCGACCCCAGATCGTTGATGAACCGGTGCTCGAAGCGGTCGCTGCACGGCATCCAGTCATCGAGCAATGGATAGAGGAAACGCGGGAAGGGCGATTCATTGCCAACGATGTTTACTTGAATGCGGGAGAGGATGGGCCCAGCCTTTTGCTGGTTACAGGTCCTAACATGGGCGGAAAAAGTACCTATCTCCGGCAGGCGGCGATGCTCGTGCTCATGGCGCAGATGGGCTGTTTCGTTCCTGCCGAGAGCCTGCGACTGGGCATGGTGGATCGCATTTACACCCGCATCGGCGCAAGCGATAACGTGGCGCGTGGCCGATCGACATTCATGGTTGAAATGACCGAGACCGCCACCATCCTGAATACTGCCACCAAGCGATCTCTGATTCTCCTCGATGAGATGGGCCGCGGCACAGCCACTTTTGATGGGCTCAGCCTGGCATGGGCTACCGTCGAATATTTGCACGCTGAGGTTGGTGCGCGCACACTTTTTGCAACGCATTATCACGAGCTGACTATGCTCGCTGAAAAGTTGCCGCGTGTGCGCAATCTTCGCGTTGGTGTCAAAGAATCCGCAGGCGGGATTGTATTTCTGCACAACATTGAACCCGGGGCAGCAAGCAAAAGTTATGGGATCGAAGTTGCACGGCTCGCCGGTCTTCCGCCTGCCGTGATTGAAAGAGCCAAGCATGTGCTGCGGCAGCACGAAAAGCAGGAGCGCCAGAGCGTGCAGGTGGAAACTGCCCCCGAGCCGCTGCAACTCACCATCTTTACGCCGCTCTCGCAGAAGATTGTCGATCGCATCGAGTCCACAGACGTGAATTCACTCACGCCCCTTCAAGCGCTCAATCTTCTTGAAGAACTGCAGCAGGAATTGAAAGAAAAGAAGGAGTAGCGGCCAGATGAATCCATCCGGAGTTACGCTTTGAAGACGCAAAGTGTTCGCCAAGCTGTCGGAAGCTTGCTCGTGATCGGGCTGGGCGGCGAAGAATTGACAGCGATGGAGCGTGCCTGGCTCAGGCTGGTGCGTCCGGCTGGAATCATCTTGTTCCGGCGGAATATCACGAATGCGGGACAGACTCGTGAGCTGCTCGCTGAGTCCTTGCGGTTTTGCGCGTCCCATTGCGCAGCCTTTGTTGATGTCGAAGGCGGCACTGTCGACCGGCTGCGCGAAGTCCTTGCTCCAATTCCATCGGTTGAGGCCGTCGCTCGAGCTGCGCGCGAAACCGGCAGAGGTTCACTCGCTCGCGAACATGGTGAGCTGATAGCAAGAGCGGTGAAAGCCTTCGGGTTCAACAGTTCTTTTGCGCCGGTTCTCGATCTTGGCTTGCATGAATCGAAAGCGGTGATGCAGACGCGCTGCGCCGCCTTCGACGCCGCGGGTGTTGTCGTATATGCGAAGCAGTTCCTCGCTGGATTGGCGGCGCACAGAGTAGCTGGATGCGGCAAGCACTTCCCCGGCCTGGGTGGCGGAACACTCGATTCCCATCTCGAAACGCCCGCGATTCAACGCACTTGGCAGCAACTGTGGCAGGAGGATCTGGTTCCTTATCGCGTACTGCGCAGTCAATTGCCGATGATCATGATCAATCACGCTGCATATCCCAGGACCGCCGGGGAAAAAGGCCCGGCCAGCGTTTCCAACTTTTGGATCAAGCAGGTGCTTCGCAAACGTATTGGCTATCGCGGCATCATCGTCTCTGACGATCTTGAAATGGGCGGTGTCACAAAGTTCATGCCGATTGAAGAGGCCGCGGTTGCAACTGTGCGCGCAGGGTCCGATCTGGCATTGATCTGCCATCACCCGGAACCGATCCTGACTGTCTTCGAGTCGCTCGTCGCAGAGAGCGAGAAGTCGGCTGCATTTCGCAGGCTGCTGTTGGCCAGGGCACGCGAATCTACCCGCAAGCGCGTGAAATTGTTTCCGGCGAGCATGCCGCCGGCTCTAAGCAGGCAGCGGTTCGAGTCGTTACGATCTCAAATCTTGCGATTCAGCGAAACGATTGCCCAATCTGCTCTGCGCGAGGAGAAAGTAGCAAGATGAATGCGAGAGCAATGACAGTTGCCGGTGTGATGAGCGGGACATCAGCCGATGGAATTGATGTCGCAGTTGTCCGGATTTCTCCAGGACACCGATCCGCACCCAACATCAAGCTACTCGCACACCAGGCATTTCCCTACCCGGCCGCGCTGCGCCAAAAGGTGCTCGCCGCAATGAATGCGGCGGCGATTTCCACCGCAGAGCTGGCGCGGCTGAATTGGAGGCTTGGCATCGCCTATGCCGAAGCGGCACGCGCTACGGCGGCGGGGCATAAGCTGAGGCTTGACCTCGTTGGGTGCCACGGGCAAACGCTCTATCACCAATCGCATCGACAAATGTATATGGGACGCAAGTTTGCGTGCACGTGGCAGGCGGGGGAAGCACAAGCGATTGCGGCCGCGTTGCATGTGCCTGTGGCAGCGAATTTCAGACCCGCCGATATGTTTGCCGGGGGCGAAGGCGCGCCGCTCGTTCCTCTGCTCGATTATGCGCTGTTTGCTCACGCCAAGCGCGGGCGCGTTCTGCAGAATGTTGGCGGCATCGCCAACCTGACAGCAATTCCCGCTGGAACCACTGCGGAAAGACTAATTGCCTTTGACACTGGCCCAGGGAACATGATCATCGATTGGCTCACGCAAAGGCTCTTCGGGAAGGAATTCGACCGTGGCGGAATTTTGGCGGCGCGGGGGAAGATCCTCGAGCGAGTCCTGAAGAGAGCGTTAAATAATCCATATTTTCAAATTACCCCGCCGCGGACTGCCGGCCGTGAACAATTTGGCCGTGAATATGCGGAAAAATTCCTGAAGATGTGCCGTCGACACAGTAAAGACTCCCATGACGCGCTCGCCACGGCAACAGCACTTACTGCTGAGTCGATTGCGATAAGCTATAGACGCTTTGTCTCCCCGCGCATGAAGAAACAGGCTGTCGACTTCATTGTTTCCGGGGGCGGAGCAAAGAACAGGGCGCTGATGGCGATGCTGGTCTCGCAACTTGAGCCGGCGGGATGCACCGTCACTACGAGCGCAGAGCTGGGGATGCCCGTCGAGGCTAAAGAGGCGATGGCTTTTGCGCTTCTCGCGTGGCACACGTGGAATCGGCTGCCGGGCAATGTGCCGTCAGCGACGGGTGCGAAGAGAGCGACAATTCTCGGCCAAGTGACATACGCGTAAACCGACTACTCTGGCCGCGCGGCGGCTCACGACGTCCCTTTTCTCACGATTACCGATTTGGAATTGGGCGGCTAGCAGAGGTGCGGCCGTTTTCGTTTCGACTTTTGCCTCTCTGCTACCATAAAGAAGATTGCGGCTTTCAGGTCTGCTGGTTTCCTTCAATCTTGGAATCGAGCGAAACACCGGCCGGAGCCGCCTAAAAGGAGATTCCTATGCCTCTTGTTTCCATGCGACAGCTCCTCGATGAAGCTGCCAAGGGCGGATACGGCGTCGGCGCATTCAACGTGAATGATATGGAGCAGATCCAAGCCATCATGATGGCCGCCCGGCAAACCAAATCGCCGGTCATCGTACAGGCCAGCCGCGGTGCGCGAGCGTTTGCTGAAGATCTCTATTTGTTCAAACTGATCCAGGCAGCCGCGGAGCTGAATCCTGATATCCCTATCGCTATGCACCAGGACCACGGCAACAGTTTTGAGACATGCAAGAGCGCGATCGAGCTGGGCTACACTTCGGTCATGATGGACGGCTCGCTCAAGGAAGATGGCAAAACTCCATCCACGTTTGAGGAAAACGTCGCAGTAACCCGGCGCGTTGTTGACTTTGCACATGAACGTGGGGTGACCGTTGAGGGCGAAATCGGCGTGCTGGGCGGCATTGAGGATGGCCATGGCGCGGGCGGCTCAGGCCTGGAGCATGTCACTGACCCCGACCAGGCTGTCGAGTTTGCTGAGCGCACGGGGATCGACGCGCTCGCTATCGCGATCGGCACCAGCCATGGCGCCTACAAATTCTCTAAAAAACCGGACGGTTCGGTCCTGAAAATGGACATCCTCATTGCGATTCATAAGCGCCTGCCTCATACGCATCTGGTCATGCACGGCAGTTCCTCCGTACCCAAGGATTTGCAGGACATCGTGAACCAATACGGCGGCAAGCTCAAGCCTACGTGGGGCGTGCCAGTTGAAGAAATCCAGCTGGGCATCCGGAACGGCGTGCGCAAGATCAATGTCGACACGGACAATCGGCTGGCGATTACCGGAGCGATTCGCAAGGTCTTCGCTGAGTCCCCTGAGAAGTTTGATCCGCGCGACTACTTGAAGCCCGCTCGAGAGGCTATGGCCAAAGTCGTTGCAGAGCGCATGTCCGAATTCGGGCAGGCTGGACACGCAGGAGACTACAAGCCGATCCCGATCAGCGAAATGGCCGCTGGATACAAAAGCGGCAAGCTTGACACGCGTCCGTCGCTCACCGGAGCAAGGTAGGTTTGCAGCTCGCACAAGAAAGCCGCTCCTGGATGGAGCGGCTTCTTCATCTGCTCGCGATTCGAGCAGTGAAGGAAAACATTAGAGCAATCGCCAATGATGCTGCAGAATCGGCAGCATCCTACAACCCATAATCCCCTTCCGCGCTTTCTTCTACTTCGATAAAGCGCACTTCTCCAGGCAGGGCTGCATCGACCGGGACCACCACCGTCCGTTCCACTTCCTCTTTCGCTTTCATCGCAGCATCCACCCCAAACGTCATAGCGATCTCGTCTACCTTGTCGCCAAAATGCTTCCTCAGAAGTGCGAGTTCCCCGCGCAACTCAGCACGGTGCGCTCGGTCCTCACGATCAGATGATTCCCATCGTGCCGTAAGAATGATCGAAAAGCGTAAAACTGCCAACTCTTCGATCTCATAGGCCAGTAGCGCATTGCGCGATTCGCGAACGTAACATGAAGCCGGCCCCATCAGATTTGGATCAAGCGGCGCCTGAAGAGTTTGCGTGGACACTGCAGTCCTCCCTCCGCGACTTTGTCGCGGGGTCGATCACATCAGATCTGGCGGAAATGAAAGGGCATCACAAGCACCGGTGCGGACCCGGAAAATGCGCTTTCCCGCTGAACTGAGTCCCAGTTTGAAGCGGGATTGGGATGGGCGCTGTGAGCTAAATCACTCTGTACGAATTCCTGCATTGCACGTCAGGCCAAGCATGGGAATGCCTGAGAGTGGAATAAGATAGATTGTTTTTCGATCTGGAAGCGAACATTACGCTTGAAGTCGCGTCGTTACGTTGCGAACTCTTTCGTGGGTAGACTCGCTGCGTGGCTCCCATCTCCCGACTTCGTGAATAGCCAGTAATGGAATCCATCCACGATCGCCATGAGCGCTGCCTGATTCAGATCGCTGCTGACGCCGGCGGTAGTCCACGGCTCATAACCATCGGCATGAAAACTGACTGTCACGCGCACGTGCGCCGCCGAATCATGCGCTTTGACGTCAAGCGCAGCCACCGTGAATGTTCCAAGCTTCATTTGTGCGAGGGCTGGATACCATTTATCGAGTTCGTGCCGCATCGCCTTCGTCAGAGCATCCACGGGTCCGGCGCCTTCAGCGCGCGTCGTGGCTATGGTCGACTCGCCAATGATAAGCGTCATGAACGCCTGCACGAACCGTCCGCCAACTTCATCCGATTCGTCAAAGACGCGCCAGCTTTTAACAGCGAACCAGTTCCTGAGAATTCCAAGCGTTCTCATGCAGGCCAGCCGGAAGCTCACCTCACTCGCCGTGAATCCGCCACCCTCGACCATCGCCTCATTCGCATCCATGAGTGATTGGGCCTGCGCAGAGTTCAAAGGTACGCCAAGCTGTTCAGAGAGCAGCATGATATTGGCCTTCCCCGACTGCGCATTTACGCCAATCGTCGGCACGGCTCCCACCCGCGAAGGATCGCACCATAAATAGGCCCCGGGATTTTTGCGCTCGCTCGAGCCGTGCATCCCCGCCCACGTACCAAAAGCCCCGGGACCGACGATCGGCGCCCCGTGCGGCACTTCAAGCCCGAAGGCTGCATAAGCAGAATGCGCCAGACTGGTCAATCCGGACAGCGCTTCGGAGGGCACGAATTCTGCTTCGCCGCGTAATTGCATCGATCCGACTACCGTAGTCAGGTTGACGTTGCCGCATCGCTCGCCTGTCCCAATCAGCGTGCCCTGGACGTGCATCGCTCCCGACAGGATCGCCGCTCGCGTATTGGCGATTCCGAAACCGCGGTCAGTGTGCCCATGAAATCCAAAGCGCGCGTCAGGAAAATTGCGATGGAGTTGCTCAAGAACCTGCGCTACTTCTTCAGGGCCGGCGCCGCCGTTTGTGTCGCACACTACGATCCGGCTGACGTTCTGCCGGGCGCACTGCTCCACAAGCTGGTGAAAGTGATCCAGACTCCGCCTTTCATAATCGCCATCGCAAGGGATTCCGTTTTCGCAGCGCCCGCAATTCGCGTCGAGTGCGTGCTCCAGATCGATCAGGACCTCGAGGCCGTTGTCCTGGAGGTATTCGACGGTTTCCCATGTCATGCGCAGATTCTGCTCCGCGGTAACGCCGAGCGATCTTTCAACATCGAGGAGCCGTGACTTGACCACAATCACAGCGGCCGGAACACGCTGCTTATGCCGCAGGATGAACTGAAGGTCTGGCCATTCTTCTACTTTGGCTTCACGACCGCGCGTGCGCCCAAACAGCGCCAGCTTCATCGCGCCGGTATCAACCGACACCAAAGCGGTGGTCAAGTCGCTGACAAACTGGTTGGCGCCGGCAAAACCAATCTCGGCATAATGCACGCCAAAGTCTGCCATCCGCTGCAGCAGCAGGACGGCATTGGGCACCGAGATCTCAAGGCCGGGCTGTTGCAGACCGTCGCGCAAGCTCGTGTCGAACAGTTCGACTTTTCTGATAGTGTTTTGCTTCATTCTCAGCCTAAGGTTGGTCGATCTGCTTCCTGTGTTCGGGGTGGCGCGGGAAAGTCCGTCAATTCCATAATATCGCGGCACAAATAAGGAAGTTGTGCCTTCGCTCGAAGCTGACGTGACTGGCTCCATTGGATGATAGCCTGACTCGAGCCGCGCTCAGGGCGCAAAAGGTCAAAGCGCCGGAGCTTCCGATGCCTCGTGCGGTGGAGGCGCAAGAAGACCGACCTCCTGGTCCTTGTACTGCAGTTGGTAGAGCTTCCAGTAGAGTCCACGTTGCGCCAGGAGCTCCTGATGGGACCCCATCTCGCGTAGTTGCCCCTTGTGCATTACCAGAATGGTGTCGGCACGCTGCACGGTTGAAAGCCGGTGCGCAATCAGCACACTTGTGCGTCCCTCCACCATCCGTTCCAGGGCGCCGCGGATGCGAAGCTCGGTGTCAGTATCAACACTCGATGTAGCTTCATCCAGAATCAGGATGCGAGGATTGAAGGCAAGCGCACGGGCAAAGTTGATGAGCTGCTTCTGGCCGGTCGAAAGAGAGTTCCCGCGCTCTCGCACAACCTCCTCGAACGCATGCGGCAAGCTATCGATGAAATCCAGGACATTGACGTCGCGCGCCGCGCGCCGCATCGTCGAGTCAGTGATGGCTTCATTGCCGAATCGGATATTCTCGCCAATTGTTCCCGAGAAAAGAAAAGGGTCCTGCAGCACAACAGCGAAATGCTCGCGCAGGTGGGTCAAGTCCTGCTCGCGCAGATCCACGCCGTCGAGGAGAATTCGTCCGGCCGTGACCTCGTAAAAACGCATCATCAGGCTCGTTAACGTCGTTTTGCCGGCGCCGGTGTGCCCTACGATTGCAACTGTCTGCCCCGGTTCAATCGTGAACGACACATCTTTAAGTATCCAATCAATGCTGTCGAGCCCTGCCAGCTTTGCGCCGTGCGCTGCGGACCGCGCGGCCTCATTCACTGCCGCGCATTGCGCTTCGGTCAGTTTCTGATAGGTAAACCAGACATGTTGAAACTCGATGCGGTTGGAACCATCCCCGGCGATCGCGCGAGCGGGACTGACAATTTCCGGCTTCGAGTCCATGAGCTTGAAGATGCGCTCGCAAGCCGCCATCGCAGCCTGCAGGATGTTGTACTTGTCGCTTAGATCCTGTATCGGCCTCCAGAACCGCAAAGAGTATTGAACAAACGCGGCAACCACACCGATCGTGACTGTTGGGGGTAGGTGAATCACACCGAACCCGCCGCGCCATACCACAAGCGCAATGGCTACCGACGAGAGAAAGTCGACTGCCGGGTAGTAAAGCGCGTAGGCAAAGATCGTGTCGATAAACGCGACCATGTGCTGCCGATTTACCGCCTCGAAGTCCTTGTATGCTCGTTCCTCGCGGTTGAATAGCTGCACCACGCTCATGCCCGAAATATGTTCCTGCGTGAAGCTGTTGATGCGAGCGATGGCGGTGCGTACCCGGCGATAGCTTTCGCGAACATGATCGCGGAAGATTCGCGTCACGATCAGAATCAGCGGCAGCACAGAAAAGGCCAGCAGCGCGAGCCACCAGCTGATGGCGATCATCACGGCAGCCATGATGGTCAGCATGAACATGTCGTTGACGATGGCGAGAACACCGTCGGTGAACATGTCGTTGATGGCATCTACGTCCGAAGTCAGGCGTGTGACGAGGCGCCCAACAGGATGCACGTCGAAGAATCCTACATCCATGCGCTGCATATGGCGGAAGATGTCGCGGCGCAGATCGAACATGATTCTCTGGCCGGTCCACTGCATCATGTAGACCTGGACGAACTGCAGCGCGTACGCCGCGACCAGCACGATTAAATAGAACGCAGCAAGCCTGGTGATCCCTTGCACGGGAGCGGCAGGAAGTAACCTGGCAAGAGGGCTGCTATGGGCCATCCAGCGGGCTACAGCATCGGAGTGCCCGCTTGCCTGCGCAGCAGGGGCGAGGTAACGGTCCATGGCCACCAGGAAGAGGATGGGGCCGGCAACATCGCACAACGACTTTAAAGAGACCGCAAGCGACGCGATGCCGGCCTGCAGCCAATACGCGCGGACATACCGGCCCAGGCGCCGCATGAGCCTGGCATCGTAGACCTTGCCGACAACCTCGTCATCGGATTTACGTCGACTTCCCTGCGAACCCGTTTGACCGGTCTGCTTATCTGCGTTTTCCGCCATTGGTTGGATGAGGTGAGCTTCCTAAACCATTGTAAGGTGAGTGATGCTTGCCCGCCCGCATTGGATTCACCCTGGAGACAGTAAAGGGCTCGACTGCCGAAGCCGGTGCGAAGTTCGCTTGCCGTTCAATCGGAACCTGCTATTGGCCCGGTTTATCCATTGGCGCAGGCTTCTCGGCAGTCTTCGGCTTTGGCACAGGGCGCGAAACGCCCATGCTCAACAGGACAAAGCCAAATCCTTTCTTTAACTGTTCAACCAGCTTCATGTTGCGATTCCTTTATGCTCCCTTGCATCCCTTTTCCCGACGGCTCAGAGAATCACATCACTTATGTGTTCGTGACGGCGATGGTATGGCAGTTGGCTGCGTATTGGCCTGTATCTGCTCGTCTTTGACAGTCTGCAGGGCCTGCGGCGGGAGCGGCTTGTCGGCATTCGCCAAAAGCTGAGTCACTTGCCATATCTGAGTGGCAGTGAGCACTTTCTGGTATGCAGGCATGCCCGTGAGACGAATGCCGTTGGCAACTTTCCAATAGGTTTCTCCTGGGGGATCGTCGCTGACGCCGACGACAGACCCGTTCATGTGCTTTTCCCAAAGCTGCGGAGCCTTTGGATACATTTGTGCGGCAAAGACAGACGGTTTTCCGTAAAAGCCGTGGCAACTGGCGCAGTCATCCCGATAGATTTGCGCGCCCGCAATCAAATTCGTTTCGTTCAGCTCAACCAAAGAAGTCTTCGGCATGTCCCGTCGGATGCGCAGGTTCAGAGGGATGTGCGTAATCTGCCGTTCAAGCGGAAACGGATGGTCAACTACCGCCACGGGTGGATTCCCCCAGCGAAACCAGGCCAAGACCAATAGCGGAGCAATTATGATTCCCATAATGATCCCGATTAGAACCCTTCCCATTCCTCTGCGTACCTCCATGCACTTCATCCTGCTGCATCGTTCACAATCGTACTCATCGGATCACCTGTTGCGCCAGTCAAAGCCGGAACTTCTCGCATTGATTCTCCAATTCAGATCGGTTTTCGAATCTGCGACTTTGAGGCGGCTATGCCAGTTCGCCGCGCAGAGCGTCCAATGAGTGCAAGCTAAATCCAAGGCTAAAGCGCAATGCTGACCCCAAGGTGATTTAATACCAAAGGGGGGAGCACTGCATCCAGTCCGCCGCGAAGCCTGGATCTCTCTTGTGGGATCCTCGCATCAAAAAATGGCCGGGGATGTGCTTCCGTACTCCCGTGGAGGAAATCCGAATCCGATGCACGCAATTCGCCCTTTTGCTCTTTGGCTGGCGCTCGGTTTGCCGGCATGTAGTGTCGTAGCTCAAAGCCCGAACAGCTCTCCAGCCGCCCCCCCGCAGGACCAAACGCAAGGCTCCCAGCCTGGCTCGAGCAGTCAGTCCCAGCAGTCCTCCGGCGAGAATCCGGGACAAGTCAGCGTGCAGCAACGGATCCGCCTGCGCCGCGAACAGCGCCGCGCCACCGCGATTCATGACGCCTACGACCATCGCTGGGAATCCTACATGGACATGGGGTATCTCCGGTTCACTCCGGGCCCAAATGCGCAGCGTGTGACCTACTATGCCTGGGAAACGGGCCTCACGCGCTTTTCCACCGAGCGGCTCGGCTTTACGCTCGACGGCCGCGGCTATTATGGCACCGCATTCGTTGGGATACACGACCTAAGCAATGGCCCATTCACGCGGTTCGCCATCAGCCAGTACGACTTGATGGGAGGGCCCGTCTACCGCTTTTACCTGCAGCCGAAATACTCCGTCTCCGGACGCGTGATGGCGGGCTGGGCGTACGGCAATTTCGAGGGCGACACCAATGGCCAAGGGAATCTCTGTTCTGTCAACGCACAGGGTGTGAAAACCTGCCTCCTCTACCCCAGCGGCTCCTCCTTTGCCGCCAGCGCCGCCATCATCGGCGAGTACAACCTCACGCCGAGCATCGGGTTCAAGCTCGCGCCTGAATACTTCTTTACCGGCTTCGGATCAACAACTCAGGCTAGCCGCGGCTTCACCATTGGCATCGTCTACCGCTTCGGCAAGCAGTGAACTGAACAGCCAATCCTTAGTCGCTTGATGCGGCCCTTGGCGCAATGCCGGGGCCTGTGACAGGTCGCGCGCTCGCTGTAGAATGGTGCGAGTTTACAGAAAGGGATTCTCATGAAGGATATGTCTCGCCGCTCTTTTCTTCAATCGAGTGCGCTCGCAACCGCTTGTGCAATCTCCAGCATCACCCCGGCTGCCGCTGAGGCGGTTCCTGAAACAGGTAAGCCTTCACCAATCAAGCTGGGCCTGGCCAGCTACACGTTTCGCAACTTCACCCGCGATCAGATGATCGGCTTCATGAAGCAGCTCCGTGTGACGGACCTTAACTGCAAGGACGTCAAAGACCATCTCCCCATGGATCCAGCTCAGGAAGCACAGGCGATAGCCGACTACACGGCCAATGGCATCAGGCTCCATGCCGCCGGCGCGATCTATTTTCCTAAAAACGACGAAGATGACATTCGCAGCAAATTCGAATACTGCAAGCGCGCAGGCATCAACGTCATCGTGGCGGGTGACCCGACCCCCGAATCCCTGAAATGGATCGAAAAATTCGTCAAGGAGTACGATATCCGCATCGCCATCCACAATCACGGCCCCGAGGACAAGTTCTTTCCGTCGCCCTTTGATGTTCTGAAGGCGATCAAGGATCTCGATCCGCGGATTGGCTGCTGCATCGATGTGGGACACGCCGCCCGCGCCAACGCGAATCTGGTCGAAGCCATCCATGCCACCGGATCGCGTCTTTATGACATGCATGTCAAGGATCTGACAAGCTTCAAGAGCAAGGAGAGCCAGGTTCCCGTTGGCGAAGGCATCCTTCCCTTCCGCGAAATCTTCCAGGCGCTCATTGCCATCAAGTACAAGGGCTTCGTCGATCTCGAATATGAGATTCATCCTGACGACCCGATGCCGGGCGTAATTGAGAGCTTCGCGTTCATGCGCGGCGTGCTGGATGGAATGGGATACCTGGAAGGCAGCAAGGCTTCGGAGTAAAAGGCCTGCCGCCCGACCGGCGTGGTCAGCGGGAAAACGTCGATGCACGCCGGGTGCCGTCCCGTGTCCCGGCGCTACTGCAAGATCGGTATGCCCGCGATGCGCTGCTGCCATTCTGCCGGGCCGGTTTCGTGCACACTCGTGCCCTTCGCGTCCACAGCCACAGTCACAGGCATGTCCTTGACTTCGAACTCGTAGATGCCCTCCATGCCCAGATCCTCGAAAGCCAGTTGGCGCGATGATCTGATCGCCTTTGAGACAAGGTAGGCTGCGCCGCCGACCGCCATGAGGTACACCGCGCCGAATTCCCGGATGGCCTCGATTGCTTCCGGCCCACGTTCGGCCTTGCCCACCATGCCCAACAGACCTGTTTCGGCGAGCATCTGCCGCGTAAATTTGTCCATCCGCGTTGCCGTAGTCGGTCCTGCAGGGCCAATTACTTCCTCGCGCACCGGGTCCACGGGGCCGACGTAGTAGATGAATCGATTCCGGAAGTCCACGGGCAGCTTTTCACCCCGCTTCAGCATGTCGCTCATGCGCTTGTGCGCTGCATCGCGCCCGGTCAGCAGCTTGCCGGTCAGCAATAGCACCTCTCCTGGCTTCCACGTCGCCGCTTCCGCTCGCGTCACCGTGTCCAGATTCACCCGCTTGGCGCCGGACACGTCATACGTGAGCTTCGGCCAGTCATCGAGCTTTGGAGGGTCGAGAAATACGGGCCCGGAACCGTCGAGCACGATATGCGCATGGCGTGTCGCCGCGCAGTTGGGGATCATCGCGACAGGCAGGTTGGCAGCATGCGATGGATAATCGAGCACTTTTACGTCAAGTACAGTCGTGAGTCCTCCGAGCCCTTGCGCACCAATGCCGAGCCTGTTCACCTTGTCGTACAGTTCAAGGCGCAGCTTTTCTGCCGTGGTTTTCGCGCCGCGCGCCTTCAGCTCCTGTATGTCGATCGGATCCATCAGCGCTTGCTTCGCCAACAACATCGCCTTTTCCGAGGTTCCCCCAATCCCTATGCCGAGAATTCCCGGCGGACACCACCCCGCGCCCATGGTCGGCACGGTTCTGAGCACCCAATCCACAACGGAATCGCTTGGGTTCAGCATCGTGAACTTCGACTTGGCCTCAGAACCTCCGCCTTTGGCGGCAACTGTCACTTCCACGGTATTCCCGTGCACAAGTTCCACTGTGACGCAGGCAGGCGTGTTGTCCTTCGTGTTCTTGCGGGCTCCCGCCGGATCGGCAAGGATCGACGCGCGTAGTTTATTGTCTGGATCGAGATATGCGCGCCGAACGCCCTCGTCAATCATCTCCTGGAGTCCGACCGAAGGGCTGCCGCCCGCAGGGCCTTCAAAGCGCACATCCATACCCAGTTTGACGAAAGCATTCACGATGCCTGTGTCCTGGCAGATAGGTCGGTGGCCTTCGGCGCACATCCGGCTATTGATGAGGATTTGCGCCATGGCGTCGCGTGCGGCCGGCGACTGCTCGCGCTCGTATGCGCGGGCCAGCGATTGGATGTAATCCACCGGATGGTAGTAGCTGATGTACTGTAGCGCCCCGGCTACACTGGCGATGAAATCTTCCTGACGAATCACGGTCATCTTCGGGAGGCTCCTCGAATCCCTGACGCTAGGGTAATGGACTTGGCTTCCACGTGTCCCCGTTGGCGCGCACGGCCAGTCCTCAGCATCCATGTCACAAATGGAGCCTTCGAGAATCGAGATTCAGGAACCGCTTGCGTCTCAGTTATGAGAAGTTGCGGGCGCGCTTAACTGCTGGCGCAGGCCGGCCGCCAGATCTGCAACAATGCGTAACCGCTCGGCCACCGGCGCCGGCACTTCGGATCCACGCATCGCCAGCTGCGAATGCAGCAGGAGACCTGCGACTGTTGTCTTCAACTCGGATTCCATCGCCGCAGCAGCCGCCCGGCGTGCCACTTCCTGCTCACGCTCGCGCCGGCGCAATGCCGCACGGAGCTCCCGGACCAGTCGCGCAGCACCCGCCAGGGCAAAGTTCACCTGCAGAGGAATGGCTAAACCAGCGCGCTCGCAGATTTTGTCAGCGGAAGCCGGCTCGCATTGCGAGAGAGTTTCGTCAATGACCACCGCCAGAAACTCGTGCCGGCGCAATGAGCCGAGCGCCTCCCTGCAGCCCTGCGCTACTTCCACGTCCATTCCCAGCTGTGCGCTTATTACGTCGGCGCAGTTGCGCGCTCCCTCGATTCCCGTCACCATCAGGATGCCCATGTTGGTCCCTTTCAATGTCCGGCTCCGCTTCGTTGCAATGGCGGCTGACAGTTCTTCTTCACTCTTCCTGCAGGGGGTCGGCGATACCATACTCTTTCAGCTTGCGGTAGAGCGTCGTCTTGCCGATGCCGAGAAGCTTTGCCGCCTGCATCTTGTCACCGTTGAGGGTTCGAATTGCCGCCAGGATTGCTTCGCGCTCCATCTCTGCCAGCGGCCTCACCTCGGGCCTTCCAGCTTGCATGTCTCCGTCGCTCGTGATGGCAAGCGCACGCCTTTCCTCGAGGCCCTTTTGCTGCAGCTGCGTAGGCAGATCGCCCAGCTGAATCACCGGCCCTGAGGTGAGCGCGCAGGCGCGCTCAATCGAGTTTTCAAGTTCCCGCACGTTCCCCGGCCAATCGTGGCGCATCATCGTGCGAAGCGCATCATCGCTCATCGTGAACTTCCGGCTATGCTCCCGGCTGATCCGGTCAAGGAAATGCGCAGCCAGCAGCGGAATGTCTTCGCGGCGATCGCGCAGCGGCGGAAGCTTCAGGTTGACCACGTTGAGGCGGTAAAACAGATCCTTGCGAAACGTCCCCTTTTCGACCATTGCGGCCAGATCGCGGTTGGTAGCCGCCACGATACGCGCCTTGATCGATACGCGATGATTGGCCCCAACCGGCCGCACCTCTTTTTCCTGCAGCGCGCGCAGCAGCTTGGCCTGCAGATCAAGCGAGAGCTCGCCGATCTCGTCCAGAAACACCGTCCCGCCTTCGGCGGAGACCAGTAATCCGTCTTTGGAGTGGTTGGCACCCGTGAAAGCCCCCTTAACGTAGCCGAAGAGCTCGCTCTCAATCAGCGTGGGCACCAGAGAGCCGCAGTCCACAGGCAAAAAAGGCTTCTGCGCGTTGGGTCCGTAGGCGTGGATGGTGCGCGCTACCAGTTCCTTGCCGGTGCCGCTCTCACCGAGGATCAGTACCGGGTGCGTGCTCTGCGCCACCTTCGAGAGGATGCGGTAGATCTTCTCCATCTCCGGCGAGCGGCCGATCATGGCGCCCAGTCCTTCACTCAGGCGCAGTCGTTCCCGCAACTGGCGTGTCGCCGCGTCGGTCGCATGGCTTTGCGCGGCGCGGTCCAGCACGGTCGAAAGCTCATCCATCGCGAAGGGCTTGATCAGGTAATCACTGGCGCCGCAGCGCATGGCTTCCACTGCCGTGTTGACTGAGCTTGAGGCAGTCATCGCAATGACCGACATGTCGGGATAAAGAAGCTTGACTTCAGAGATCAGCTCCAGGCCTTCGTCTGAACCGGCGGATAGGTTGATCAGCAGGATGTCGGAGATTCGCCCGCGCAACAGGCTTCTCGCCTGCTCCAGGTCGCCGGTGCTTTCCACTGCGTAACCCAGGCTGGCGGCAATTTCAGCGCACGCGGAGCACACGGCCCCATCTGCGTCCACCACAAGGAGGTGTAACCGCACTGACGGTTCGCCGAGTTGTGGGACAAACTCCATTCCTCTTAAGTTGAAGACTGTTTCCTGCATTCTATTCGCCTCGTCGGTATTCCGAAACTCCATGGGGCTGCGCCTATCCCGGCTATTCGCTCCTCAGCCTGATTCCAAATGCTTTCCGACAATGGATTCAAAAGGCCGTTTTCCGCAGCGGCAACTCGATCTCGATGCGAGCGCCGCCCTGCTTGCGATTTGCTGCGCAGATGCGCCCACCTGCAGCTTCAACAATGGAGCGCGTGATAGCCAGGCCCAACCCGCGGTGAAGGAGCGGCCAGCCACTTCCCGGCTCGCTCTTTCCGCGAGTCGTGTAGCCTGAAATGAAGATCTTTTCGAGCGCCTTATCGGGGATTCCGGACCCGCTATCCTCAACGGTCAGGTTGAGACATGCCGCAGTGCCGGCAGTTGCGGAGCGCTCCGCCACCCCGATATGAATGCATCCGCCTTGCGGCATCGCTTCGGCAGCATTCTTTACCAGGTTCACCAGGACGCGGGTGAGGTCTTCGCCTGTGAGGCGAACGGGCCGCCTCCCTCCGTCGACATCCATCGTGAGCGCGATCGAGGGACCGGCCAGCGCCGCAAGCAGGTCCCGATTCGCGGTCAACTCGGCGGCCAGATTTGCAACCGGTATCGCAGGCAGAAGATCCCATCTCCGGCTTGGAGCCCCATATTCCTGGAGCCTTCTATAAGGCCCCGGCCCGCTGCTTTGAGCCGCACCCTTGGAAGCGGCAGTCATCACGGGCCATTGCCTGGAATCTGAACCGGGAAGCTCTTTGTTATCTTGCGCAGTAATATTGTCGGCGTCGAGCGTCACCAGTTTCTCCACAAGCCGGCGGCTGGCGGCGGCCACCAACCGCAGTTCGTGTCCGTAGTGCGTAAAAGGAGCCGCCAATACGCCAGGTTCTTCGAGCAGATCGCAATACAGGCCAAGAGCTGTCACCATGTTCCGCGCATCGTGCGCGACCTCGGCAAGGCTCTCGCCATCATTGCGCAGCGCTGCCAGCGTCTCAACAGCGTGCTCGACCTTCCTGCGCTCTGCGCCGTTCCTGTTTGGCTTCGCGACTACAATCGCTTCTGCGGTATTTGTATGGTGCATGTGCGGTTCCCTTCTTGTTTGGCCCGGCTTGAGTTCTCCAACGCCGCCCCAACCCTGTGTCCTGTTTCAATACACGTCGCGTGCCATTCCAGGACGATTTTCCTAAGACACTGATAGACAACGAATAACAGCAACTTGGAGCGGTTCAGCCGCACGTCCGGCCGAGGCGTGACTTTCCCAAAACGAAACGCCGTCTGGATTATCCAAAGCGCTAAGTTTTTATTTTTCATTTATTTAATGCGACAATTCCAAATTGGACCCTAGACCCATCCCTCTCCCAAATTGGCACCTCTTCAGACGTTGTGACCCCCTCCCGTACAATCCCTCTATGTCTCCTTCCGGCGCTTCCTTCCGTCCCGGCGGCAGAAGTGCAACTCAGCTTCGCCCGCTCTCGCTAACCCCCGGTTACGTTCAGACTGCCGAGGGATCCGTCCTCGTGTCCCTGGGGAACACGCGTGTCCTTACCTGCGCGACCATCGAGCAGGGTGTGCCGGGCTGGTTGCGCAACTCCGGCCGCGGCTGGGTCACTGCTGAGTACTCGATGTTGCCGCGTTCCACTGTGACACGTACTCCACGCGAAAGTGAGCGCGGCAAAATTGGCGGCCGTACACACGAAATTCAGCGTCTTATCGGCCGCAGCCTGCGCTCGGCCGTCGATATGCAGGCTCTCGGCGAACGCACAGTGATTCTTGATTGCGATGTCATTGAGGCCGACGGGGGCACGCGCACGGCAGCCATTACAGGCGCTACGGTAGCCCTGGCCATCGCGCTGCAGGCTCTTGTCAAGGCTGGAACGCTCAAGATTTCCCCGCTCAAACAGATGGTTGCGGCCACATCCGTCGGCGTTGTGGGCGGCGAAGCTCTTCTCGACCTGTGCTACGAGGAGGACGCCCAGGCCGAAGTCGACATGAACGTGGTAATGACCGCCGATGGCGGGCTCGTGGAAACGCAGGCGACCGCGGAAAAAGGCAGCTTCAGCCGCACGCAGTTGAGCGCCATGATCGATCTGGCTGAGGTGGGCCTGCGGGAGATCTTCTCGGCGCAACTGAGAGCGATCGAAACTTAGCAGTTCCCCAAAGAACCCCGGAATTGATGCATCGAATCAGTGCACCAGTGAATCCATGCGTTGCAGTGGCCATTTTCAAAAAGCCGCACATGGAAGGAGGATTCAATGCCTGGGAAGAAGACATCTGCCGCCGTACGCGACGGGGCGTTGCGCAAACATCTCCTTGAGCTGATCGGGGGCGGTCACGCGCATGCAGATTTCGAGGCAGCCGTTTCGGGAATTCCTGTCCGGCTTAGGGGAAAGCGTCCTAAGGGCGCAGAGCATTCTCCATGGGAGATTCTGGAGCACCTTCGCATCGCGCAGTGGGACATTCTGGAGTTCTCGCGCGATCCGAACCACCAGTCTCCTGATTGGCCCGGCGGTTACTGGCCACCTGCTCCCGCGCCGCCCAACCAGAAGGCGTGGGAAAAGAGTGTACGGGCCTTTCGCAGTGACCAGAAGTCGATGTGCGATCTGGTCGCAGACACATCCACCGATCTTTACTCAAATATTCCGCACGGCGGTGGGCAGACGATCCTGCGCGAGGCGCTCCTCGTAGGCGATCACAATGCCTATCATCTTGGAGAATTGATTATGGTGAGACGGCTGCTGGGAACTTGGAAATGATCCTTCCCGACCGCTCACTTCAATCCCGCCGCCAGAAGCAGCGTGCAGCCGAGCCCGGCCACCGACAAGACCGTTTCCAGCGCGGACCAGGTGGCCAGAGTCGTCTTCACATCGATCTCGAACAGAGAGCTGACCAGCCAGAAGCCTGAGTCGTTCACATGCGACAACAGAAGCGATCCGGTGCCGGTGGCCAGCAGCAGCATCTCCGGACGTACTCCCATGGTTCCCGCCATTGGGGCCAGGATGCCCGAGGCGACCGCCATTGCCACGGTCGCCGAACCCATCGACACGCGTACCGCCGCCGCCAGCGCCCATGCCAGTAGAAGCGGCGGCATATGCGCGCCCATGGCAATGGTCACGGCTGCCTGGGCGGCGCCCGAAGCGCGCAGAACCCCGCTCAGCCCGCCGGCGGCGGCCAGAATCACCAGTGGGCCGGCAATCGGAATGAACGAATCGGCAGCGAGCTTCCGCAATCCTCCACGCGAGCGATATTTGTCTTCCTCCACTCTTCCGCCAAGTAATGCCAGCGCCACAAGTACAGCAGTCAACATCGCCACGTCTGGATATCCCGCCAGATGCAGAAGCTGATTCGCCGTGGTTCCACGGGCCGTGATTGCATCGGCCCATCCGCCCAGCAGAATGAGCGCAACCGGAAGTAGGATCACTGCCAGGGCGCGGAAGGCGCTCGCACCCGGCAGAGCACTCTCGCCGGACTGGGTTTCACACACCGCATCCGAGTCCCGGCGAATCTCGACCACCTTTTCGTCTTCGGCCGGCGCAGCCGAGAGATTCACGCGTTCATTCCCAGATGCAGCCGCGTATCTCCAGCTCCGGACTCGAACCAGGATGCCTCCCAGAACCGGACCTGCCAGTATCGCCGCGGGTACTCCGGCCACCAGGCCCCACAACATCACGCCGGCCAACGGTGCGTGGTATTCCGTTGCGGCCAGCAGAGCCGCGGGATGTGGCGGCAGGAGCCCATGCGTGATCGAAAGACCAGCCAGCACAGGCACCCCTACCAGAATCGGAGGGCGCGCGCAACGCCTGGCAGCGTCCACGATTACGGGCATCAGCAGCACGAGCCCCACTTCAAAGAACACCGGCATTCCTACCAGGACACCCAGGCAAAGCAGAGCCCAGGGCAGTCCTTTGGGTCCACAACTGTCAACCAGAGCTCTGCCGAGCGCGCCTGCAGCGCCGGAACTCGCCAGCAGTTGGCCGAGAATCGCACCCATCCCCAGGATGATGGTAATGTGCCCCATCATTTCGCCCGCGCCGGCGGTGAAAGCGAGAGGAACCTTTACGATCGGGATCCCCGCTGTCATCCCCAGGGCGATTGCCGCTATCGTTAGTCCCACCGCAGCATGAACTCTCAGCCGGCCCACCAGGACCAGCAATAAGCCAACCGTGCCTGCCACGCAGGCAAGCAGATATTCGTCGTGAGAATTGACGGGGTTGGGAGTCACGCGGCGATTATACCGGTCACCCTGGATGGCCCAAACATAGCAAAACTTAATAGTTTATGACGAGCTCGCAAATAGCGGGATGCAGATTCAACCTTTTGCCGAGGTCGATCGTCTAGAAAAAAGAGCCTGCGAAATCTGACGTCCGCCAAATCCGAAAGGACTGTAGAGCAATCATTTATGAGCGATAAGAACAGAATATGTGTGGCCGCCTGGGTTGCGTTCGCCGCCATCGCGGTGAGCCTTTTGGCGGTCCCGCAAGCCTTGTTCGCGCAGGCGGTCCGCTATCTGGGGACAGTAACTGCCATCAATGGGACCACATTGACTGTCAAAACTGATGCGGGCGACGTACACCAGGTAGACGTCCCGTCGACGGCACAGCTCAAGCGCATCGAGCCTGGTCAAACTGATTTGAGCAAGGCGCAAGATCTCGAATTTAGTAGCCTGGCTACTGGAGACCGTGTCCTGGTCACCCTGAGCTCCGGGTCCTCAGGTTCAACGCCGCAAGCAGCGCGCATCATCGCCATCAAGCACGCTGACGTGGCCAAAATGCAACAAGCTGAGATCGAAGCCTGGAACCAGGGCGTCCATGGGCTCGTCAAGAGCGTTGATGCAGCCTCGGGCGTGATCGTTGTGAATGTGCGCGCAGGCACGGCGACGAAGCCGGTAACGGTGAACACATCCAATGCGACGGTGCTGAAACGCTACCCTCCCGGATCAGTTCGTTTCGACCAGGCGCAGCCAGCACCGATCGGCACCATCCAACCCGGCGATCAACTGTGGGCCCGCGGAACCAAGAGTGCCGATGGCGACTCGATTGCGGCCGATGGAATTGTTTCCGGCAGCTTCAAAAGCATCGCGGGGACAGTTCTTTCTTCTGACGCTTCCGCGTCAACGCTCACTGTAAAGGACCTGGCCACCAAAAAGCCTGTAACCATCCATTTCTCTTCGGACGCCCAACTGCGCCGCCTCGATGACAACGTGGCTGCTTTTCTGGCAGCGCGCCTCAAGGGAAACCAGGCTGGCGGCGGTGGACGTGGCGCGAACGGTGGGGCGCGCAACGGTGGTACACAGCGCAGCTTTAACCAGGCAGGCAACGGCGGCGCGGGACGAGGAGATCTTGAATCAATGCTGGAGCGCGCTCCGGAAATTCAGCTTGCCGGCCTCAAGAAGGGCGAAGCAGTGATGATTGTCGCCACTGAAGATTCATCGGGCGTCAACGCGATCAAGCTGCTCGCGGGAGTTGAACCTTTGCTCGAGGCTCCTGAAGCGCAGGATCTTCTTTCGAGTTGGAGTCTCGATCAAGGCACGCCCGATGCGGCCCAGTAACTTCTGCAGTCAGTTTCGCGCGTCATTTTTATAGACCGGTGAGGAAATTGTGCATTTCAGATTGAATTGTCTCATCAAGTTCTTCTTCTTAGTTGCCTTGGCTCTCGCCAACCTGGCAGCGCGGGCGCAGGCCGCGCCGCCGTCTCAGGCGCCCGCAGCAGATTCGTCGCCTTCGGCCCAAACGCCGGCGCAGGCGCCTGTAGCTGCACCCGTACAGACCCCGCAATCCACCTCTTCGGTGGCGAACCAACCGGCGGCGAACGGGACTCTGCACGGCCATATCGCCGACCAGACCGGCGCACTCATTCCTGGCGCGCAGGTGACAGTGACGACTGCAGACGGCAAAGCCGTGGGAAATTCGACCGCCGACGCCGCCGGTAGCTTTCAGGTGCGCGGACTGCCTGCAGGAAATTATGTGATACAAGCTGATTTCGAGGGATTTGCGCCTTTCGTCTCCTCGCCCATTTCTCTTGCCGCGGGTCAGATCAAGAACGTTGATATCAAGATGGCGATTGAGGCCGCTCAACAGCAGGTCGTGGTCAGTGATGAAGGCGGACCCACCGTGAGCACCGAAGCGGACGCGAACGCCAGCTCAATGGTTCTCAAGGGCAGCGATCTCGATGCCTTGTCCGACGATCCCGACGAGCTTTCCAACGAATTGTCTGCACTTGCCGGCCCTTCTGCTGGGCCGAACGGCGGGCAAATCTACATCGACGGCTTTACGGGTGGCACGCTGCCTCCCAAATCCGCCATTCGCGAAATTCGCATCAATCAAAATCCGTTCTCCGCAGAATTTGACCGGCTCGGCTACGGGCGTATCGAGATTCTCACCAAGCCTGGAACCGACACCTTGCATGGGCGTGCGTTTTTGATGGGCAATGACGACGCATTCAATACCAAGAACCCGTTTACTGGTGCGATTCCTGCTTACTACAAGATCCAGTACAACGGTACAGTCAGCGGCGCCATGTCCAAGTGGGCATCGTATTTCTTCAGTGTGGAGGGCCGCACTTACCAGGACGCAAGCATTTACAACATCACGAATCCGGTCCTGTTCAACACCACGACAAATTCGTATTACATCAGCAACAATCCCCTTTCCGGCGCTCTCTTCAATCCGCAGACCCACCTTGAAATCTCGCCGCGCGTCGATCTCCAGCTCGGGCAAAAGAATACCCTCACAGTCCGCTACCAGTACTTCCGCCGAAATGAGAGCGGCAATCTGAATGGCGCCACCTCGCTGCCGTCCCTGGCCTACAGCACGTATGAGAATGAAAATGCGATTCAGTTGATGGATTCGCAGATCATCAATGAGCGCATGGTCAACGAAACGCGCTTCCAGTACCGGCGCGGAATGTCCAACACGACACCTGTAAATTCTGCCCCTACGGTGAGTGTGCCGCAGCTGCTTTCAAGCGGCGGGTCCAGTTCGCAATTCTCAAATGATCACACAGATCATCTTGAGTTGCAGAACATCACGACCATGACCAAGGGTGCGCAGGCCATCAAATTTGGCGTCTGGCTGCGCGACAATCGCGATGCCGAATCGACCAACGCGGGGTTTAATGGTTCATTCAGCTTTCCATCGGCCGATGCATATGCTTTCACTTTGAATGAAGTGAACCGCAACGTCGCCATTGGTTCAACACAGTTCAACAGCGATTGCACAGCGGCGCAGGCGGGCGATAAGAATCTTGCTGCAACAGGTTGCCAGCCAAATAAGCTTAGTTACACCACAGGCCCGTTGGGTGTGGCGGCAAACGTATTCGACGGCGCAGTGTTCATCCAGGACGACTGGAAATACAAGCCATATCTCACTCTCTCCGGTGGCCTGCGCTGGGAAACCCAGAATCACACTGCAGATCACAGCGACTGGGGACCCCGCGTTGCCTTCGCGTACGCGCTTGACGGGCATAAGAAGGGGCAACAATCGAAAACGGTCCTTCGCGGAGGATACGGCTTCTTTTACGACCGATTCGGCACCGGCAACCTGATGGAGATGGAGCGCTTCAGCGGCAATGGCGGCAGCCAGACTCAAACCGTCATCTCCAATCCGACCTGCTTCAACGCCGCCAGCCTCAGCAATATCGGCGCTACTCCGGCTCAAATCAACCAGGCGTGCGGTTCGAGTTCGACCAAAGCGAATGCGATCTACACGATCGCATCCGGGTATCACGCGCCCACAACGGAGCAATTCGGCGCCAGCCTGGAACGACAGGCGACTAAGGCGGCGACCGTCTCCGTTACATATCTGCACTCATTTGGAGTGCATCAGCTCGTGACGCGCAACGCGAATGCCTATCTGCCCGGAACCTACCAGTTTGGCAGCACAACGCTCACCGGCACTCGCCCCTATCCGAACCTGGGACTTGTCAATCAATACTTTTCTGAGGCGGTGTTCAAGCAGAACCAGGTCGTGGTGAATGTGAATGCGCGGCTGAAGCCGACCCTCAGCATCATGGGCTTCTACAACATGTCGTGGGCAAACGCCGACACAGGAACAGCATCGAATTCCTGGAACTTGAGCCAGGATTACGGGCGCGCCAGCTTCGTTTCGCGGAACATGGTCTTCCTGATGGCCAATTACACGGCCAAGTGGGGCATCAATTTCAATCCGTTTATCGTCGCGCAGTCAGGACGCCCCTTCAATCTGGTTACATCAAACGATCTGACAGGCGACGACTACATCGGGCTGGATAGGCCGGCATTTGCTTCGAGCTCGCAATGCGGTTCCGGTGATGCCCGCTACGTCGAGAACTCGTATGGGTGCTTCGACACCACCCCCGGTCCCGGTGAGAACATCATCCCGCTGAACCTTGGAAGCGGCCCGGCGGCCGTTGCTGTCAATCTCCGTGTCAGCCGTTCCTTCGGTGTGGGTCCGCGTGTTGAATCAAGTGGCGGACCGCCACGTGGCGGAGGCGGCTTTGGAGGCCCGGGCGGTGGACCTGGTGGAGGCGGACCCGGCGGCGGTGGCCGCGGCGGCCCAGGCGGCGGAGGCTTTGGTGGAGGAGGCTTCGGTGGCGGAGGAATGCGCGGCGGTGGAGGCCCGATGGGCGCCGGCACAGGGCGCAAATACTCGCTGAACTTCAGCGTCCAGGCACTGAATCTGTTCAACGATATCGACTACGGAACGCCGGTAGGCAACGTCACCAATCCGAACTTCGGCAAGTCGATCACGCTGCAGGGAGGAATGTTCGCAACCCAATCAGCAGCGAGGCGCGTGTTCATTCAGATGGCATTCCAGTTCTGATCCGTGCTTTGCCTGCGCGCAGGGTTTGCGTCGATTGCCGTAAGTTTTGATTGGCTGTTGGGGGACAACACGCCGAGGGCCGAAGCATGATGCTCCGGCCCTTCTTTCCTGCGCGGATGATCGCGAGATCTAATCCTTCATCTCCTCAATTCGCGATATAAGTTTTCCCAGGCGTCAATCGTGTTTTCAATATTGAAGCACTGGCGAATCCGTTCCCGCGCCGCACGACCAGTCTCTCCCCGTTCTTCCCTACTCTTTCGCATCGTCGCGATCATTGCATTCGCCAGCGCCTCGTGATTCTCAGCCGGCACGATGGTCCCCACATTGCCTACCATTTCAGTGACGCCCCCGGCATCGGTCGCTACGATCGGTTTCTCCATCGCCATCGCCTCGCCAAGGGCCAAAGGCATTCCCTCCCATGCCGACGACAGCACAAATCCGTCTGCGGCATCGAGCAGGTCAGACACGTCCCTGCGCAGGCCAAGCCAGCGCACCCGGCGCGCAACTTCCTGAGACATCGCACCAGCGGCAACATTGTTGATACGCGCTGACTTTCCGACTGCCATCTCACCGGCGATCCACAATTGTGAATGCGGCTCCGCAGCCGCCACCAAATTAAACGCGCGCACCAGATTGGGATAATCCTTCGCACTCACGATTCGCCCGACTGCGATCCAGACAAAATTGTCTTCGACTTTCAATGCCGCTCTCATCCGGGCGCGGCGCTCTGGGCTCGGCGCAAACTCATCTACGTCGATTCCGTTGGGCACCACGCGGCACTTCTTATCCGGCACCGCTTTGAGTTGGATGAAGCGGCGCGCAGCCGCTTCGCTCACAGCAACAGTGCGTCGGCTAAGCCCGTCTGTCAGCCGATAAGCCAGCATCCGCAACCATCCGCCTTCATATACGTTGTGGATTGTGGAGATCGCGCTGAACTTCACTCCGGATAACTTGAGCAGCCGGACAAAGATGTTGGCATGAAAAGTGTGGCTGTGCACCACATCAGGCTTGAACTCAAGAAGGATTCTGCGCGCAGGTACTAGCGCCGCCAGAAAACTGAGCGGCGATTTCCGTATTTCCAGGTGAACGATTTCAAGCGACGTGAGCCACTCTTCGGCGACGCGCGGTCTGAGCACCATCACCGTGACCGTGTGGCCGCGCTTCTCCATGCGCTCCGCAACAGCCAGCGCCTGCTTTTCTGCCCCTCCCACACCGAGCGAAGTGAGCATGATTGCGATGCGCATGGTTCCCAGGCCCTATCGAAAAGACGATAGCACCGATCATACCGCGGATTGTGTTGCTCGCGCAGGACGGGAGAGCCGCGGAGCTAAGAGCGCGTCAATTGCAAAACGCCCGGCACCCAATATAAGAATCAGAAGCGCTGCAAACCAGTAGTTGTAGGCATCAGCGCCTTGAAACTTGTCGGGATCGGAAATGACGCCGAGGAAAGCATCTTTCTCTGCAACCCAGAACGCAACTGTCATATTGACAAAGAGCACCAGTGAGACGAGCCGGGTGCCCAAACCAAGAGCGAACAGGATACCACCAATAAATTCGACGAGGGATACCAGAAGCGCAGTCTGTCCCGGCATGGGAAGGCCGAGGCTTGAGAAGAACTGTGTGACGCGGTCGAGATGATGCAGTTTTCGCCAGCCGTCCAACTCAAATTGCCATCCCCAGTACAGCCGTATTGCAAGCAGCAGAGGACTTTGCAGGAAATTCAGCAACGAACATGCGTTTGAATAACCAAGGCGCAGGTACTTCATCATTGTTTGCATCGTGTTTGTCCTGATGGTTAAAAGAGCGAATCAAGTTCCGGGGCGCAAATCCACCCCAGTTCACCCCATGTGGCAAACCACTCGCGAATCCGCCTGGTTCGCCGAGCCACACCAGCGCGCGAGTTCGCAAATCCGGCCTCAATCGCCTGGGCAAGCGGCAATCCCACGCGAATTGCAGCGAGCATCTGGAATTCCTCCTGTTCAAGCCGCCGATAATAAACCGAAAGATCCACCCGATGCGCAGCAAGCCACGTACGTCGCGCTCGGATCTTCGGGACGGCAAGAGGCGCGTCGGTCTCATGTTCCACGCCGGCCTCGCTCGTCTGGCTTCTTTCACCTTTGTGCAGGCGCAAAACCAGGTCGTCGGCAGGATACTGAAGCTGCATCAGCCGTAAATGCGGCTGCAACGCAAGTCGCGAATTGCCATCTAGGGTGGCGATCTGGTCGACAGTCAGCGGAGACCGCTCTGCCGAGTCGAATGCCTCAACGAACGCCCACTCAATCTGCGCCACGTCCAATGCAAGCCGGTGTCGCCGCCCTGTCCACTCAGGATGCGCCGCAAGCCACTCGGGAAGCCGCGAACCAAGGTTACGGAGCGTGAACGAGCGGCTGGGATGCTCGGTCAAATATGCAATCGATAGCGCCTCAAATCTCCTGGCTCCAACTACAGCCTGTAATCCTGGAAAATCCTCGGCGAGCGCACCCAGCACTCGAAACCAGTATTGCCGGTTGTAGATCTCGAGCCGTTCAAAAGCAGTCAAGCGGCTATTGGGTGCGATGAACGATTCCGCAACGCCCTTCATCGGCCGGCCATCAGTCGCCGTCGTGCGCATTCCCTCATCCGTCGTCAAAGGCTGCATAATCGCTGCCGCCATTTCACGCTGAAGAGCGGCCAAATCCATGGTTCTGCTTTGGAGTCGCCCGCTCACTTTTGCACCCCCGTCAGAGTTGGCTCCGGTGTGCTCAGGTAGCGCTCAGCTTTCCTTGCTTCGGCATGCACCTCATCAAAGCTGGGAATACGATCATCCCATTCCAAAAGCGTGGGAGTCGCACCGCAACGTTCAACCGCGCGCGCGTACAATCTCCACACGGGATCGATCACCGGATGGTCGTGCGTGTCCAGGATGTATTTTTCGTACTTGGAGTGACCCGCGATGTGAATCTGCGCCACACGGTGCGCCGGAACTGCGTTCACGTAGTCCATTGGATTGAACTCGTGATTCATCGCTGAGACATAAATGTTGTTCACGTCGAGCAAAATTCCGCAATCTGCGCGTTCTACAACCTCGGTCAAGAACTCCCATTCAGTCATCTGCGAACCCGTAAAGGCCGCATAGGAGCTCACATTTTCCACCGCCACGGGAATCTCGAGATAATCCTGAACCTTCCGAACACGCTCCACCGTTCGCTCCACAGCTTCCCACGTGTACGGCAGCGGCAACAGATCGTGCGTGTAGGTTCCGTCGACCGATCCCCAGCAAAGGTGGTCGCTTAACCACGGTGTCTTGGTTCGCCGGGTCAATTCCTTTAGTCGCTTCAAGTGTTCGGGGTCGGGCTCTGTGACAGAGCCAAAATACATCGAGACTCCGTGCTGCACCACCCTGTATTGATCCAGGATGCGATCCAGTGTCGCCAAGGGTCGCCCCGCATCGATCATGTAATTTTCCGAGATGATCTCGAACCAATCCACGACAGGCCTACGCGAAAAAATATGCTCATAGTGCGGAATACGGAGGCCGATTCCGACGCCGTGATCCTGGAACGCGTTAAATCGATTGCCGGGCATAAAGTTGATCAATTCTCAGTGGTTGGTGACGAGTGGCCCTGGTTCAAATGTGGACGATCGAAGATCAGGGATCGGCACACCAGATATCGAGGAAATCTCCATCGGCTGCCGATCCCTGAGAAGTTAGTCAGGCATCTTAGAGCCATCAGTCGCGCAGCCGCCCTTGCCCTTGCAGCTGTTTTTGCCCTTGCAGCCGTTATCGCTGCTCTTGCACCCGCCTTGCCCTTTGCAATCGTTCTTGCCTTTACAGGAGTGCTTCGCAGCGGCGGCGTTGTTGCCACTGTCGCGAAGGCCAGCCTTGAGGGCCTTCACCGTGGTGGTTCCGTTCGTGGTTTGGGCGTGGACTGCAACAGTGGTTCCACCGGTCAGTCCGGCCAGGGCCGCACTCAACAGCAGTGCGTTCAGTTGGTTCTTCATTTCGACCTCACTTGTGACTGGGTTGTGCGGAGGACCTCCGCGGGTTGGGGAAGGCAGGGGGCTCGGTGTCCCCATCCTGCTGAATCGGTGTTACGCAACCTTGGAGTGCGGCCAGTGAAAATTGGTTACAGGGAAAACTGCGCCGCACGACAGATTTTACAATTCAACTAGCCAGACCGGGAACACTTTTAAAGAGGTTTCATTTCCAATGGCCACGGGTCCGCTCGGTGCGCTACTCTGTTTGAGCCCTGGGGCGCGTAACCACGCGATCGGGAGGTCGATTGGAAAGCACAAGAGGCATGAGTGCCGTCTCGGGCGCTTCAGTTGTGGTAGCGCTGCTGCAGAGCGTGTGCACGGCCGTCCTCACTATCAACGGCATCCGGACGGCTATCGGATTGGCCGCGCTGGCAGCAGGCACTATCGCCCCGCTGCATCGGTTTCATCAGGATGCGATCCGCATCCCCATGCTGGCGATCGCTGTCATCGGAGCGCTGGTCAACTTGCTCCTTCTCGCCTGGGTGCGGCATCTGCGCAATCGTCCCGAAGCGCAATGGCGGCGGCGCGAAATCACTCCGCAGCAAAAGCGCTCCGAACGTCTTCAGGTCGCCTTGGCCTTGCTTACGCTGATGTTGGTTGTTGCCGAGGAGTGGATACACGCTGTTCTGCATCACCACGCATAAACCTCGCATTAGGGCTTAGGACGACCCGCCTACCGCAAGCTCCTCGTCCAGCTTTGCATGGAGTCTTTCGCTAAATCCCGCCGGCAGTTCAAAGACTCGCTCATCGGCGACCAGAACGACCACATTGCGTGTGGAATCGAGAACGGCGGAACAGATTTCGCAGGTCTCAAGGTGCAGATCGATTTCGGCGCGCAGCGCATCGGCCACCTCTCCGTCGATGTACGCGGAGATGTGTTCCCATACGTGCTTGCAGTCGATCCTCATCTTCCCCACCCGAACAGTCTGCCGCGCCCGGGCGCAAACTCCTTCAGCCTAGGCGACAGGCTGCGCTGAAGCAATGCCCTGGCACGATGCAGGCGCACCTTAACGGCGCCCTCTGTGATCCCCAGAGCCGCTGCCGTCTCCCGGGCATCCATCTCTTCGATGTCCCTCAGCAGCACGACGTTACGGTAAATTGCCGGCAGCCCGTCGATAGCCTGCCGGAGGATCGCGCCAAGCTCTTTTCGCTCCAAAGCCTCCGTCGGCACCTCGCGCCAACTGGTCAGGACCGCCGGGGTAAAGTCACCGCCCTGATCCTCTGTGAGCGCGTCAAGTGAATCCTCGCGGCGGTTTGCCATTTTGCGCAGCCGGCCCAGCCCCTCGTTGCGCGCGATCGAAAGCGCCCACGTCCGGAACTGTGATTCCCCTCGAAACAGGTGCAGGTTGCGATAGATTTTCAGAACCGCTTCCTGTGCCGCATCTTCCGCCTCTGCCTCGTTCCTCAGGAGCGAGAAAAGAAGAAAATAAATCCCACGCTCGCAGGGCCTGATCAGTTCATGAAACAGGTGGCTTTCGCCTCCCAGAATGCGCTGGATGCGCTCCGCGTCAAACGCTGAATTGAGGGGTTCTTTCATCGCGCCGATGATCCTCAAAAACGCCCGGTCGAGCCGTACGGAGCCATTGGATGAAATATACAGCGCCAGGCTCAAGGAAAGGCGTTGTCTTTTCGAAAGCCGGGTCGCCATAACGTTTGTTAATTCAAAAGATTCCTTGCAGGAAAAGACCAAATGGGCTGTACAATCGCCACAAGGGAGATCTATGGCCGGAGACATGCAAATTACTTGCAGCGACTGTGGGCAGGAGTTTACCTTCAGCGCTGCTGATCAGGCGTTTTTTCAAGAGCGTGGTTATTCGACCCCTAAGCGGTGCAAGCCTTGCCGTCAGGCAAAGAAGGCCGACCAGGGGGGATCCGGCTACCGTTCGGCTCCTTCACAGGGCACACCTGTGATTTGCTCGGGTTGTGGCCAGCCAACAACCGTTCCTTTCGAGCCTCGCGGCGATCGTCCGGTCTACTGCAGGGACTGCTATTCGGCTCGCAAAGGTAGCGGGGGCGGTTCGCGGGGACGCGATCGTTCGTAGGGCCAATTCCGGTTTGGTTGCCTCTGTACTTTGGGGTGGCCAAATGGGGTCAGGTAATTCGGGGAACGGCAAGGCTAGACGGCGGTCGGGAAATTGGCCGTATCTGAAATCGCACTCCGTCGCGGGTGGGATTCTGTCCTTTTCAGTTCTTGATTCAGTCCTCAATCAAATCAGGGGCGGAAGCGTCAGCCCAGATGCTCTGCTCGCGTAATCCTGCATGGACAGAAACGCCTCCGCCCGATACACTTGCGCCTAAAGGTCCCTCCCTGACATTTCATGTTCTCGAGGAACATTCCTTAGCCTATGGCTGCCCAGCTTTCGTTTACGGGATTCGCTTGGAAGAACCTCTGGCGCCGGCGGTTGCGGACCTTGCTCACGCTGTGCGGCATTACGATGGGAATTGGCGCCTTTGTGGCGCTGGTAGGCTTTTCGCGCGCTTTTGAGCGCGAGTGGCTGCGCTTGTATACGAGTTCTGGTACCGATATCGCCGTCGTCCAGACCAACTTCTTGAATAGTTCACTCGATCAAAGACTCGAAGCGAAGATTGCAGCCGTCCCTGAAGTCGATAAGGCCGTGCCCATGATCTTTAATTTGATGGATCTCTCGCCCGACGTGAATGCACTGGCTTACGGGTGGGTCGCTAATTCCTATGAACTCGATTCCCTGACCTTGATCTCCGGTCATCGTTTTCACGACGGCCAACCTGAAGTGCTTTTGGGTGACATGCTTGCCGGGAACCTCGACAAAAAGGCCGGCGACCTGCTCCGGATTCAGGGGACAGACTTCAGGGTCGTTGGAGTCTACCATGGGGGCACCGCATTGGAAGCCGGCGCCGTCATTTTGCCGCTGGACCAGATGCAAATCATCTGCAGTATGCAGGGCAAAGTCACTGCGTTCCATGTCCGGCTTCGCCCCGCTCCAACTCGGGAGAGCCCTGACGAGTACATCAAACATTCTTCCCAGGCGATTGAAGCAGCTCTGCCGGGTATTAAGGCTGTGCCTGCGGCCGAGCGCGCCGCAAATAATCAAATCGTCGCTCTCGCGCATTCCGTTGCCTGGGGCACATCTTCCATCGCACTTCTTGTGGGCATTCTGGGCATCGCGAACACAATGGCAATGTCGGTGTTTGAGCGCACTCATGAAATCGGCATTCTTCGCGCCCTGGGCTGGAAGGGACGCCATGTCATTTTGCTTATTCTCACTGAGGCGGCAGCGCTCGGAGTAGCGGGTGGATTGTTAGGCATCGCCGTGGGTTGGGGCGCGCTGCGCCTGCTGTCCAACCTTCCGCAGACCGCCAGTGTTGTCTCGGCCTCCCTGTCGCCTTATCATTTGCTTGAATCGCTTTTTATCGCTGTCGCCTCCGGACTTGCCGCTGGAGTCTTTCCCGCCTGGCGTGGCGCTCATCTGTCGCCGGTGGAGGCATTGCGCTATGAGTAATCCACTCCTAGTTGCGCGCGGTCTTATCAAGAATTACGACGACGGGCGTGTCGAAGCACTGCGCGGCGTCGATTTCAGCATTGACGCCGGCGAATACGTCGCCATCAGCGGGCCGAGCGGTAGTGGAAAATCCACTCTTCTTCATATTCTCGGTGGGCTCGACAGACCTACTCGAGGCGAGATGTTGTTCAACGGCGCCGCGCTGGGAACAGACGTCGATCTCGATACCTATCGATCCAAACAGGTTGGATTCGTCTTTCAAGCGTTCCATCTGTTACCTACGCTGCGATCTGTTGAAAATGTCCAGGTCGCTATGTTGGCAAAAAATGGCCGGGCAAATCACCGCGCCGAACGGGCTGCTGCGCTTCTTGAGGAGCTGGGGCTCAAAGATCGAATGCTCCATTACCCGAGCGAGCTTTCGGCTGGTGAACGGCAGCGCGTCGCCATTGCGCGCGCTCTTGCCAACGATCCCACCATCTTGCTCGCGGACGAACCGACAGGCAATCTCGACAGCGTCACCTCGGCGCACATCCTGCAGATTTTGCGCGGGATCCGTGAGCGGCGCGGCATGACGCTCATCATGGTCACCCACGAGAATGACATCGCTCACAGCGCTCCGCGCCATATTCGCATCCGCGACGGAAGGATCGAAGCATGAAAGCGTTGCGCGCGGTATGGCTCGCCGCCCTTTTGCCCCCCATATGCGCGCAAACGACTTCAGTGCACGAACTGCTTTCTTCTGTGCACCAGCAGATTCAGTCCGCCGACTATCGAGTATCGGGTCAGATTAGCTGGATTCAGGCGAACGGCGTACGCATCAGCTCACCCGTAACAATCAAGGCTCGCTGGTTTCCAGGTGTTTTGCGCGTCCTGGTTGCAGTTGGAAAGTCCACCAGGACTGCGACCGGCTCAGGTCCCGGCTCCAGCCGCCCGCTTCACGTACTACTTGAAATGAAGCCAAACGGCCAAAGCGCAATTCTCATCGCTCGCGCGGGAGACAAATCTCCCTCTGCTTTGCCCTTTGAAAAGTGGAGCGATGGCCCACTGGGCTCTGGATTCAGTTACGAAGACTTGCTCGAAAATCAGTTTTTCTGGCCGCGACAGGACTCAGAAGGCAAGGTAAAGTTCGGAGCGCGTGACTGCGAAGTAATCAAGAGTACACCCGGTTCAGCCGACAAAACACACTATTCCGTGGTTAAGACCTGGTTCGATCCGGCCATCGCGTTTCCGGTTTACGTCGAGAAAACGGTCAAGGAGACCGGCTCCGTCAAGGAATTCACTTACTTTGGTATCCGCCGTGAAGAAGGAGTCTGGTCCGCCCATCAGATTGAAGAAACGACGCGCGGCCAGTCTGGATCCACAATTCTCGTCTTCGAGCGTGGAACCGCCAGAGCGAACCTTACTCTGAACGACTTTAGCCCGTCGCAACTCACACACTTCTAGGGGAACAATGCTCATTGCCTTCTGGATTCTCTCGTCAGCTGTTGCCCTTGTGGCAATAGGTGTCGCCTACCAGAAGTTCGGTGGCCTTCGCGATCGGCGCTTATATGCTGAAGGCCGCTTCGTCAGCATCGGCAACCGCAGAAAGTTGTATTTCTTCGAGCGCGGCACGGGAGAGCCATTCGTCCTGTTCGAAGCCGGAATCGGGGCAACACATCTTAATTGGCGCAAGATCCAGGATGCGATCGCACAATTCACCGCTACTCTCTCATACGATCGCGCCGGTCTGGGGTGGAGCAGCCCCAGTCAGAGTCCGCGCACGCCGAGCAATATTGCCCGCGAGTTACACGAAGCGCTGCAGCGGGCGGCAATTAAACCACCCTTCATTTTGGTGGGACATTCATTTGGCGGGCTGGTGATGCGCCGCTTCGCCTTGATGTTTCCTGGCGAAGTCGCCGGCGTCGTCCTGATCGATCCCATGCGCTGCGAAGAATGGCCCCCTCTCGATCCAGCCAAGCAGTCGCAGATCGATCTGGGCCGCAAGCTGATCCGCTATTCACTTCCTGTTGCCCACTGCGGAATGACGCGTCTCTTGGTGTCCTTGCTTTTTCGCCGCGCGGGAAGAATATCCGATCAGATTGCTGTCGCCGCTGGAAGACACCCGCGTCATGTACTGGGCCGGATCAAGACCGAGGTGAGAAAGATGCCGCGCGCCGTATGGCCGGCGGTTGCGGCACATTGGTCACGACCAGAATTTTACGCTGGACTCCGCAGGCACATTCAGTCCATTCCAGACACAGTAAAAGAGATGCACGAAGCCGAGCCAATCGCAAATATTCCAGTCACCGTATTAACCCCTCGCAATGCCTCTCCCCTCGCCCATGATCAATTGCAGCGCATTGGAGATTGCACTCAGCAGGTGATCGCTCCTCACAGTGAACATTGGATTCATCTCGACGAGCCCGAGCTCGTGATCGACTCGATTCGCAACATGGTGAATGCCGCGCTGGCAGGTTCCGTAGCTGTCGCCGACTGACCTGCCTGGTGCCCGTCTGAGGGCCGGCAATGCCGCCGCGAAGGTCCCGCATGATAAACTCCGAATATGTTAGAGGTGTTCGCCGCTTCCCTGCGTCTCCGGCGCGCTTCTCTCGCCGTTGGCCTCTGCCTATTGGCATTTCTCTTTGCATTCGAAGCGAAGACGGCGTGGTATGGGCCTCCTTCCGGCCCTAGTAGCGACATTCGGGCCGCCAAGGCACTTCCGGCTTGTACGCCTGAACTTGTTGAACACGGTATCCCCTCCTCCGGTCCGGCGCACGCCAACCATCCCCACGCAGCCTTTCTATCCAATGCCGTACTGTGGTCGCCGCGGCCCAATCTTCCCCTTGGCATCGACGATGTTCGTGGTCCCTTCTCTTTTTTCGCGGCAAATCACCTTCCTCCCTCCCTTCTTTTCCGTCCGCCCCCGTCCGTTTAGGTTTTCATTTCCGGCCGCTTCGTCGAGTTTTCGCCGAATTCATAGCGGCAATTCTCGTTATGCGTCGTCATTCAAGTTGGCGCTTAACGCGGGCCTCGCCGGGCTACAGCAGTTTCAGAGAGAGTGGATCCGCATTCAAAACGCCTAAGTGGGAGCGACCAACTGGGAGCGACCGCCTTAGCGATAGCCACAGTCGGACACGATATCTCTGAAACTGCTCTAATCTGCCCCGTGCGATGGCGTGAACTGTCTAGGCTCTAGTGACCATCAATGCATTGAAGGGCTGTTTCTTTGATCAAACCTTGAAAGCCCGGCCAACCCATTCAGCACGATCTGCATCTAAATTGGTGCAAATTGCCATAACCCGATTGATTCCATTTTGCTTCCATCCACCGCTTCAGGCGGTGTTTAGAATCAGGAGCACGATTTATATGTACAAACGAGTCTTCCCCGCATTGGCCGCCGCAGCAGGCTTGTGGGTGGCCTTGGGACTATCCTCCTGCCATTCCAGCGGCTCAGAATCCGAGGCTAGCGCCGCCACCATTCCTTCGGCTCGAGTCGCCCTCGCGCAGCGCGGCGATATCTCCCATGTGCTCACTCTCGCGGGTCAGTTTCAGCCTTATCAAGTCGTTGACGTTCACCCAAAAGTGAGCGGCTATATGAAGAAAATCAATGTCGATATCGGCGATATTGTGCACCAGGGTGAGACATTGGCGGTCCTCCAAGTGCCTGAACTTAAGGCGCAGCTACAGGAGACAGGATTCGAGCTCAAGCAAAGCCAGGAAGAAATTACTCGCGCCGAACATGAGGTCAAAAGCGCCCAGGCATTAAGCTTCGCACTGCACGCCCAATCTGTACGCCTTCAGCAGGCGGCGGCCACGCGTCCAGGGTTGATTGCTCAACAAGAACTGGATGACGCTAACGCTAAAGATCTCAATTCTCAGGCGCAGGTAGATGCCGCCAAAGCCGCGCTTGCTGCCGCTCATCAGCATGCTGAAGCAGCGCGTGCCGACAATGAGCGAGTACAGGCGCTGCAGAATTACACGACCGTGACTGCGCCCATTGCAGGGGTTGTCATCTGGCGATATGCCGACACGGGCGCCTTGATTCAGGGCGGCACCAACTCCAACGATCAGGCGCTCCCCATCGTTCGCATTTCGCAAAGCAGCCTCCTCCGCCTGCGCATTCCTGTCCCGGAAGATGACATCCGCTTTGTCCACGAAGGCGACCTTCTGCAGGTGCGAGTCGATGCAATTAATCGTTCGTTTACGGGGAAGATCGTCCGCTTTACGCGCAACGTCAACTTCGAAACTCGCACCATGGAGACGGAAGTTGACATCGACAACAAGGATCTATCCATTGCGCCGGGCATGTATGCCAATACCGCATTGCAACTGGCTCACGATCACAACGTAGTCACGATTCCTGTCGAAGCGTTGGTGCTGAACGCCCAACAGCAGCAAACCGTATACGTCCTCGGCGCCAACAATCACGTTCATATTCGCCGCGTTCAAGTAGGACTCGAGGGATCGAAACTGGCTGAAATCACCAGCGGGATTGAGCCCGGAGACCGCATCCTCATCGGAGGCCAGGAGAAATACCGCGAAGACGAAGAGGTCAGTCCGATTGTCACCTCGACACAGCCTTCGGAAACTGTCCAGGAAACGGGAGGCATGATCGACCTCAAGGCCGAGGCCAGCGGGGGCGATCAATAATGCCGAAGTTTGCCCTGCGTTACCCTTTTTTCGTCCTCATGATCTGCCTGGCCATCGCTCTGGTCGGCACTGTCACCATGATCAAGATGCCGGTCGATTTGTTCCCGGACATCGACATGCCGGTGGTCGTCGTCGCCACGTTCTATAACGGCATGCCGCCGGAGCAGATCGAAGCCGACATCACCAACACCTTTGAGCGATTCTTCACGCTTGCTGCCAATGTGGATCACAGCGAATCGCGTTCGCTTACTGGCGTCAGCATCATCAAGATCTACTTCAAACCGGGCACCGATCCCAACGCCGCACTGAGCAACGTCGCAAACCTGGCCATGGCAGACCTGCGGCGCCTCCCGCCTGGGACTTTGCCGCCGGTTGTGCTTGGCATGACCGCTTCAACGCAGCCGGTGTGCCTGGTCACGCTGAAAGGCCAAGGACTGAATGAAACCAGCCTTAAAGATTTGGCCCAATTCGAAGTACGCAACCAGATCTCAAATGTGCAGGGCGCCTCGGTGCCGCAGCCGTATGGCGGGACCTATCGCCAAATTCAAATCTACGTCGATCCCCTTAAGCTTGAAGCCCGCAACTTGAGCCTGAATGACGTCGTGCAGGCAGTCAACAATTCGAATCTGATTCTCCCTGCGGGCGACGTTCGCATTGGATCAAAAGACTTCAACATCTACGCGAATAGCCAATTCCCCGACGCGAAATCAATGAACGAGATGCCACTGAAGACGGTGGGAAACTCTTCGGTGCTGGTGGGCGACATCGGAAAAGCCGTCGATTCCGGGGCACTGCAGTACAACATCGTGCGCATTGACGGTCAGCGCTCCGTGTATGTGCCCATCTTCAAGCAGGGCGGCAACAGCAACACGATCACCATCGTGGATGGCATCAAAGAAGCCGTCAAACACCTGGTCGACATTCCCGCCTCCCTGAAGACCGCGGTCGTATTCGATCAGTCTGTCTTCGTCAAGCTGGCCATCGCCAACGTTTCACGTGAAGCCCTCATCGGCCTCGTTCTCGCCGGCATCATGGTGCTCGTTTTTCTCGGCAGTTCGCGCGCTACCCTCGCCGTGCTCCTGCCAGTCCCTCTGTCGGCTCTGGTATGCCTCATGCTTATCAACGCCATGGGCGGCTCGATCAATACCATGCTCCTCGGCGGATTGGCCCTGGTGTTCTCTCGTCTCATCGATAACGGCGTCATCGTTCTTGAGAATATTTTTCGCCATATGGAGATGGGAAAATCTCCCCAGCTCGCCGCGGATGAAGGTGGTTCGGAAGTTTCCATGGCTGTTCTTGCCGCCACCTTTACCACCGCCATCGTATTCTTCCCGGTCACTTCGTTCAATGGAGTAAGTAAGTACATCTTTACGCCGCTCGCGCTGGGCGTCGTGTTTTCCATATTCGCGTCGTATTTCATCGCGATGACCCTTGTACCTCTTTACTGCGCCAAGTTCATCCGTCCTAAGGACGAAGGAGAACATGGCGAAAAGCCAAAGCGGAACATCTTCGCCCGCTTCGATCAGAAGTTCAACGCAAGGTTCCATGCCCTGCTCGATTGGTACGAAAACCTGGCCAAGCGCGTATTGCACCGCCCAGGACTCACCACGATCGTGATCAGCGCCGGCATGGTCGTTCTCCTCATCGTCAGCTTTCCCTTCTTGGGCCGCGCTTACTTTCCCCGTACCGACCCTGGGCAATTCATCATTTATGTCCGCATGCCAAGCGGCTCACGCCTTGAAGTGAGTAACGATTACATTGCCAAGGTCGAAGACATCATTCGCGGCGTCGTCAAACCCAAAGATCTCGGCATGATCGTCTCCAACATCGGCGTTTATCCCGATCTCTCCGCCATCTACACAACCAATGCTTCAATGGACACTGCCTTCGTCCAAACGAGCCTCAAAGAAGACCATAGCGTCGGAAGCTACGAATACATGCGCCGGGTGCAGAGCGAGCTCTCCCGGGAAATGCCTGAACTCTCCACATACTTTCAGGCGGGTGGACTGATTGACGGAGTGATCAACCAGGGATTGCCTGCCCCCATCGACATACAGATCGGTTCGAACAACATGGATAACGCCTACGCGCTCGCACAGCAGATGGCCGCAAAAATCCGCTCTATTCCTGATGTTTCCAGCGTTTACATTCCTCAGAGCATCAACTACCCCGGATTGCGTTTGGACATCGACCGCGAGCGCGCCAGCCAGATCGGCCTTTCCGCCAAAGATGTCGTCGACGATGTGATCACCGCACTCACATCAGACGGCATGGTAGCGCCCAGCTATTGGATCGATCCGCGTACGGGCAATAACTACATGGTCACGGTCCAGTACGCAAACAAGTGGATCAACAACATGTCGATGCAGGATTTCAAAAACATCCCGCTGCGCGGTTCTCAGCCAGCCGGTTACACACCGATCGAGGAAGGCCGGATGGCAAGCCCTGACGCGCCGTCATTGTTCCAGGGCGACCATACTTCGGGCTACGTCTCATTGGGTCAGGTGGCCGATGTATCGCAGATGAACACTCCAACTGAAGTCGATCACATGCAAATTCGGCGGGTGATCGATATCTTCGTATCGACAAGAACTGAAGCATTGCAATCCGTCGGCGCGCGCATCGAACGCCTCGTTGCACAAACGCCTCATGATCGAAATACAACTCTTCATGTGCGCGGCGCCGTCGTGAACATGAATGAGGCCTTCCACGACTTCGGGATCGGGCTCGTCATTGCCATCCTGCTCGTCTACCTGATCCTGATGGCACAGTTCGCGTCGTTTATCGATCCGTTCATTATTCTTATGGCCATTCCTCCTGGATTGGTAGGAGTGGTGCTGATCCTCGTTTTGACTGGCAGCACGCTCAACATCATGTCGCTGATGGGCGTCATCATGATGGCGGGGATCGTAGTCTCGAACAGTATTCTCATCGTAGAGTTCGCGACGATTCTGCACCAGCAGGGAAAGCCCTTGCTTGAGGCGACCGTGGAATCATGCCGCGTGCGTTTGCGGCCGATCCTGATGACTTCGCTGGCTACTCTGCTGGGCATGATCCCCATGGCGCTGGGACTTGAAGCCGGCAGCGAGCAGTATGCGCCGCTGGCCCGCGCAATCATCGGCGGATTGACCTTTTCAGTCATCGTTACGATCTTTCTGGTGCCCGCCGTTTATCTCTTGATTCATGGCAGGCACGAATCGAAGGCTGTGGTCGCGGAGGGCATTGACCATGAGTAACCACCGTAGGCTCACCTTCCTGAAAAACGGAATCGCTGCGGCTCTCGCGGTCGGTCTGGCGCTCCCTGCCTGTGCGCAGTCTCGCCAAAAGCCGCTTCCCAATGCGCCGGCGACGCAGCCTGCATCCGGATTGATCGCTGGCTTGGCACAGACGCCAGCGATGCAGCCGGCGTCTGCGAACTCTCAACCGTCTTCTGGCTCTTCGGCGACGCCTGCTGTTGCTGGGCCGCGTTTGACCATTGCGCAGGCCGAACAGATGGCCATCCAGCACAATCCGAACATTAGCGTCGCGCATCTGTTGGCGCTCGCCCAGTCCCAGGTGACGAGAGAAGTACGCTCTCGCGAGATGCCTATCGTCACCGGGGATCTCACGGCAGTCGGCGCGCACGATGGCAGCCGCATCACGGCGGGGCTTCTGAACAATCCTTCGATCTACGACCGTGCAGCGGGCGGTCTTACAGTAAGCGAGTTGATTACCGACTTCGGTCGGACACACAATCTCGTCCTCAGCGCGAAATCGAATGCCAGGGCACAGCTTGAAAGCGAGCGGGCCACTCAACTCGACATCACCTTGACCGTTGACCAGGCGTTCTACCAGGCGCTTACCGCTCAGGCAGTCTTCAAAGTTGCGCAGCAAACTGTCGGCGAGCGCCAGGCAACAGCCGACCAGGTAGGCGCGCTCACTAAAGCCAAGATCCGTTCCGACCTCGACAGCAGTTTCGCTGATGTGCAGTTGTCCCAGGCCCAATTAATGCTGATTGATGCCCAGAATAATGAGCAGGCCGCCATGGCGGACCTCAACAACGTTCTCGGCTCCGATCAGAACCAGCAGTATGACCTCGTCGACGAAACAACTGGCAGCCCCCCGCCCGTGCCCGATGATCCCGAGGCCATGGTGCAATCAGCATTCACCGCACGTCCCGATCTCGCAGCTCTGAACGACAAATATCAGGCCGCCCGTGAATTCAGTACAGCGCAACGCGATTTGTGGTTTCCCAGCGTTTCGGCGCTGGGCACTGTAGGCGGTACGCCTGTCCGTGCTGACCAGATACAGTCATCCTGGTATGGAGCGGCCGGAGCCAATATCAGCATTCCTGTTTTCAACGGATTCCTCTACAACGCCCAGGCAAAAGAGGCCAAACTGCGCGCTCAGGTTGCCCAGGAAGATGTTCGCAACCTGCGTGATGTCATTGCGCGCGACGTGCGCACGGCCGTGTTGAATGCGCAAACTGCCTATCGACGCATCGCTGTCACGCAACAACTGCTCGATCAGGCCAACTTCGCGCTCGATCTGGCGTCGGCGCGCTACAAGATCGGCCTGAGCGGCATCGTTGAAATCAGTCAGGCGCAGCTCAACCAAACGGAGGCAGAAATCGCCCATACCAATGCGCGCTACGCCTATCAATCAGCCTTGGCAGTCGTCCGTTATGAAGTGGGGCAATAGAAATGAAAGGCCAACCGGCAAGTCCAGCTACCCGATTCGGATACTTTTGCCGCGCGAAAGCACATCGGCCTTACGCCGGTCATTCGAGGCGTGATCGATCTTCTTCCAGAAACCGACAAAGTAGTCGATCGCCGAGATCGTCGAGACAACTACCGTAAAGTAAATTGCTGCGATCGCGTACCACTTCACCGGGATGACCAGCACACCTATATTCCACTGCTCCCATCGATGCGCCAGCGTAGCGGAGATAACGGACACGATCTGGAGCACTGTCTTCAGCTTCCCCAACTCGCTTGCCGTAATCGTGAATCCCTCTGAAGAAGCGATTGACCGCAGGCCAGAGATCAGAAACTCGCGGCCAATGATGACGACGACAATCCATACCTTCACGACGTCAGGTTCATAGGCCACGAGCGCAACAAGAGCGGCCGTCACCATGATCTTGTCGGCCAGCGGATCCAGCAGCATGCCGATCGTGGTAATCTGCCCACGCCTGCGCGCCAGGTAGCCGTCCAGTCCATCTGTAATTGAGGCCAGAAGAAATAAGACTGACGCGAAAATCTCCTGCTCGCCGCTCTGTCCTTGCCACGGGAAATGGGGCGACAGAATCCACAGAAAAAGCGGGATCATGACGATCCGCGTCATCGTGATGGAGTTGGGAAGATTCATCCGCTCACGCCACACTTTCTAGTCTCTGGTGGCGTGGCTCCATTATTGCATCGAAATCCGGACTCCGCTTTCTGCCCGGCGCTCGCTGCCAGTAACTCTGGTTCAGAACGTGATATGGAGCCGATTGCACCGCTTAAAACACTATGCTAGGTTGATATAGGACCAATTTGGTCGTATTTGAAATCCCGGCTCGAATCGCATCCATTTCGGGCTACTGACTCTCATCCGCACCAATTGTGGTCATGACCCAGTCGGAAATTCGCGGCGGCCCTGGTGAAAGTCTTTTGGCGAAGCATCACCAAGGCCGCATGAACCGCCAACCCGTGAGCTGACGGTTTCCTAAGCATAGCGGAACTGAGGCCACTCTACCATTCAGGAGATGAGATTGATGGCTCATTCGCCGCACCCCCTTCGTGAATCTGTTTCTCGGTGCAAGCCGCGAATCAAGCACGTGACATCCTCCACGTCATTGCGCAATCACGGCTCTTTCAAACTAGGGTTTTTCCCTTTGTGGTTTTTCATCTGCTTTACGCTCGCATCCTGCATCACGCCATTCATACCTGCTCGAGCGGAGGAGCCGCCCTATTTTGTCACATACTCTGAAGCCCTTGAGGAGCCCGGCAACCTTGAAATCGCGCAGAAGGGTACAACGGGTGCCCCTAAAGATGCGCATGGCTTTTATAGCTCAACTCTCGAACTCGAGTACGGCGCCAAAGCCTGGTGGACAACCGAACTCTACTTGCAGGGACAGGGCACTGCGAACGATTCCGCCCTTTTCACTGGCTTCCGCTGGGAAAACCGCTTTCGCATCCTGCCCACTGAGTATTGGATCAATCCGGTCTTCTATATCGAATACGAAGATGTGAACGGGGCCGACAAGAGCGCTCTCGAAGTCACCGGGCACGATAGCATCGCCGATTTTCAGGGCAGAAATGCTGATAACCGTAGCGATATCGCACGCACCGTCGAAGGAAAACTCATCCTATCCAGCAATCCGAAAGGTTGGAACCTTTCAGAGAACTGGATCATGGAAAAAGACCTCATGGGTGATGCCTGGGAATTCGGTTACGCCGTGGGCGCGAGCCGTCCGCTCTCGCTCACCGCGATGGATCACGCATGCACATTTTGCCGGCAGAATTTCAGCGCCGGAGCCGAGGTGTACGGCGGCTTGGCCACGGTGCACGATTTCGGGTTGAACGATACTTCGCACTATGCAGGCCCGACTGTTCAGTTCGATGTGCCGCATGGTCCCACGCTGTTCTTTTCACCTCAATTCGGGCTGAACAGCAATTCTGCCGGCGTCCTCTGGCGCATTACGGCCTCGTATGAGATCCAGCAGTTCCGCGACTTCTTCCGCAGGAAGGAGTCACAATGAGGGTCCAACGTCTTGCACTTTTCGTACTGGTCCTGTTCGCCCTCTCCACAGTCGCGCTCATGGCCGCTGACGGTTCCTGGCTCCGCAGAGTTCCCGCTGCCGACCGGCAGCGCATCAATCCCTACGCCGGTGATCCGCAAGCCGCCGCTGCCGGAAAACTCTTGTTTGCTGAAAATTGTGCCAAATGTCACGGCAATGATGCGGGAGGGCGTCACGGCCGTCCCAGTCTACGCAGTGAGCGTGTCGCGCACGCCACAGATGGTGAACTCGCCTGGCTCCTTCGCAATGGCAGCCTCGCCAGGGGGATGCCATCCTGGAGTTCCCTGCCCGAGCCCGAGCGTTGGCAGATTATCGCATTCATCCGGACCCTCCCCCATGATGGCCCACAACCTGAGTCCGTACGGCGCCAGTAAAGAAAAAGGGCGAGAGAAGCACTTTGCCTCTCTCGCCGTATCTTCATCAGATTTGTGAACCCGCTACGCGTAAATCCCGCGCTGCTTGATGGTGAACGCGACCCGATCGATCGCCAGCATATAAGCTGCAATCCTGTTGTTCACATCGTGCGCCTCGGCATATCGCACCACATCTTCAAAACTGTCGCGCAAAATGCCTTCGAGTTGCTCGTTCACAACCGACTCTTTCCAGAAGTATCCCTGGCGATCCTGCACCCATTCAAAATAGCTGGCCGTCACCCCGCCGGCATTCGCCAAAATGTCGGGCACAATAAAGACCCGCTTGTCCGCCAGAATATCGTCGGCAACCGCCGTCGTTGGCCCGTTGGCGCCCTCAACGACAATGCGCGCCTTCACCTTGTCGGCGTTCCTGCTGGTAATCACGTTTTCGGTTGCCGCCGGAATCAGAATTTCGCAATCTGCAACCAGCAGTTCTTCGCTGGGCATTGCTTCCGCGCCGCGAAAACCGAGAATCGTATTGTTGCGGAACTTATAGTCCAGCAACTGGTGAATATCGATGCCGCTTGAGTTGTACAAGCCGCCATCGCGTTCCGCAATTCCCACAATTTTGTAGCCCTGTTCCTGCATCAGCCGCGCGGCATTCGATCCCACGTTGCCGAACCCTTGAATAATGACGCGGCATCCCTCAACCGGCATATTCAAGTAGCGAAGGCTTTCCCCGCACACGATCATCACGCCACGCCCAGTGGCCTCAACCCTACCCTGGGACCCTCCGATATTCAGCGGCTTACCCGTGACCACGCTGGTCACCGTCTGCCGCATGTGCATGGAGTAAGTATCCATAATCCATGCCATCGTCTGCTCGTTGGTGTTCACGTCCGGCGCCGGAACATCTTTCTCCGGCCCAATGAACTCGATGATCTCCGACGTGTAGCGGCGCGTCATGCGCTCGAGTTCATTGCGGCTCATATTTCTCGGCTCGCAGATGATTCCGCCTTTGGCCCCGCCAAATGGAATATTCACCACCGCGCACTTCCATGTCATCCAACTGGCCAGAGCACGCACTTCGTCCAGCGTCACATCCGGCGCGTAGCGGATGCCGCCTTTGCACGGTCCGCGCGCCATCGAATGCTGTACCCGGAATCCCGTAAACATATCGATCATCCCGTTATCCAGAGTCACGGGAAAATGAACGATCACCTCCCGGGAAGGCGAGCGCAGCACCTTCCAGAGCCCCTCGTCGAGATTAAGCTTCCGCGCGGCAAAATCGAACCGCGCGCTCTGTGCTTCCCAGGGATTGATCTCCTGGTCTAACGTCACGTTGGTTGCTCCACTTGACATATCGAACTCCGTCTCGCTGGTCCCGTCTATCCGGAATCAGCTTTTATTCCGTCTCTAAATGACTTGTTGGCCGAACAAGCTTCCCTGATTCTTCTCTTCGGGCCGTCATGCTGCCGAGCGCCCTCTTTTCTGCATCAGCCCGTTTGAGGTCGTTTTCTGCCGGTCGCAAGCCCAAACCTCAGTGAGTCTAGGCTTAGCGGCGGCTTGCGTCAAGGGCACAGCCCACTAGTCTATTTACCAGTTGCCTGACTTCACTTGGCGCTTCGCCACGAGCACTGGAGCGGCGCACCTCGCCGGAGCAATGGAACGGTTACACTTAGGCTGTGAAGGCCTCTTCCCGCATAGCCCATCCCAGCCGCAAAGAGTTCCTGGCGCTCGCTCGGACGCACACGCTCGTTCCCGTTTGTCGCACCTTGATGGCCGACCTCGAAACACCTGTTTCGGCCTTTCTCCGTGCCGCGTGGCCCGAACGCGAGTGCTTTCTGCTTGAATCAGTCGAAGGCGGCGAGCAGGTCGGGCGATACACATTCATTGGCCTCAGGCCGTTCAAGCGTATCGTTGCGCGTGGCCGCGAAATTGCAACCACGGAACGCGGTAAAATGACTCGAATTGATGGCGACATCTTTGCCGTGTTGCGCGACGCGCTCGGAGGGCATAAGCCGGCAAGGATTCCGGGCCTTCCGCCATTCACTGCGGGCGCAGTGGGCTATTTTGCCTACGACGCTGTACGCCTAATCGAACGCCTGCCTGCGCATGCAAAAGACGAGTTGCGCATCCCCGACGCTTGCCTCCTCTTTTTCGACGAAGTGCTCGCGTTCGACCATGTGCGCAAAGAGATAATGCTCGTCATTACGGCCGACGTGACCGATGGCAAAGTTTCTTCAGCCTATAGCCGAGCCGTAAAGCGCCTTGACAAACTCGAAAAGCGCATTGCACAGCCTCTCCCTGATCTCGAGTGCCGCCAGCCTCAAAGCCCCGCCAAACTCAAGGTGCGGCACCGCACCGCGAGAAAGGACTACATTGCTGCTGTCGCACGCACCAAGGAGTACATTGCGGCCGGCGACATTTTTCAGGCTGTCATCTCCCAGCGTTTCGACGTCGAACCCGGCGTCGACAGCTTTCAGGTCTACCGAGCGCTTCGCACGGTCAATCCGAGCCCCTACATGTTCTTCCTTCGCTTTTCTCCAGAGGGACCGCTTGGTGCGGCAGCTCGCCCGCGTTCAGCGAGGTCGAAGCCATCCAATATCATCGAACTCGCCGGCTCGTCGCCCGAGCTCCTCGTTCGTGTCCATCAGGGAAGAATCGAGTACCGGCCAATCGCCGGCACCCGTCCCCGCGGGGCAACTGAAGCCGAAGACCAGGCTCTGGCCGAAGAGATGATGCACGACCAAAAGGAACGTGCCGAACATGTGATGCTGGTCGACCTCGGCCGTAACGATGTGGGCCGGGTAAGCCAGTTCGGCAGCGTCAACGTCGACCGTCTCATGTTCGTCGAGCGCTACAGCCACGTGATGCACATTGTCAGCTCGATCGAGGGACGTTTGCGGCCCGAGTTGGGCGCCGTCGACGCGCTACGCGCATGCTTCCCAGCCGGAACGCTGTCTGGTGCGCCCAAAGTCCGCGCCATGGAGATTATTGAAGAATTAGAACCGGCTCGTCGCGGCACATATGGCGGCGCCGTGCTCTATGCCGATTTCTCAGGCAATCTCGACTCTTGCATCGCCATTCGCTCCATGCTTTCCGTCGGCGGAAAAGGATCCATTCAGGCAGGCGCAGGTATCGTGGCTGACTCCGTGCCCGATCTTGAATATCAGGAATCCATCAATAAAGCCCAAGCCGTCATTCGCGCCATCAACCGCGCTCGGCAAATGTGATGGGCCTGCCCGCGACCTCCAGAAAACATGAGCGGCGATGGCAGCGTAATTTACCGCGTTCCCTGCGCCGTGCCTAATCTGAATCCTCAAAGCCAAAAGTCAAGCCGCTTCGGCAAACTACAGTCGGCAGTGGTTAAACATGCCCGGTTCCGCATCCTCATTTGCCTGGGCCACGGCGCTTGTCATCTTTTCCCTCGTCCCTCGTGCCCTGCTCATTTACTCCGCGCCGAACACACGCTTGAAAAACCGCCCGATCTTGCCTAAGAAGCCCGGCTTCTTCTGCGATTTTTTAGCCTGCGAACTTGGCGAGGCTGTCGGGGCTACCGCGGGTCCAGTATCTGGCCGGGGGACGGCCACCGCCTGCGGTACTGCCGCCGGGCTGTTGTGAACCAGTGTAGTGGCTGCCTGATCGCTTCCTGTCGGCTGCTTGATTGCGGCGGCCGGCGGTTTTGGAGTCGGAGCAAGCCCCTCGCTCTGCGCCAGAGGAAACGCATTGGGCTCGCCCTTCGGTGACGGTGGGCATCCGCACAACTCCTTCTCCTGATCAACTACCTCGTGCAGATTGCCATGCTCAAACATCACTCGCTGGCCCGGCATCACGCGGTAAATTCCGCCGTCAAACACGCTGGTGACGACAACGTAGGGAGCGTCCGATCCAGCGTTATCGACGCAAGTATCCCCCTCCTGCCCCAGCCGCACCTTCAGGTCGGCCGCTGTCGGCCCGCCAATCATGATCCTGAAATAGGGCGTCAGCAGTGTGTCGGCGCTTCGTTCACGTGCGGCGCTCGCTGCAAAGCTCATCTCGACAGCACCATGATCCAATGCGATGAGCAACCCTGGAACCACGCCGGCATTTGCGCTCGAATCTGCTGCCAGCTTTACAGTGCTCGAAGCACAAACGCGCAGCGTCCCGCGGTACGGCAACGTCACCTGCGCCGTTTCATCTCCGGCGGTCACAGAACCATTCGAAGTCATATACGCTCTTCCGTTCCACGCCTGAAGCGGTCCCGCAACTGAAAGAGCCGCTCCCGGAATCGACTTGTCGAGCGGAATGATCGCCATCGGCGGGGTGCTCAAGTTCGGTGCCGATGACGCCAGCGCCGCAGGCTGAACGCCGGAGCTCTGACTTGCCGGAGTCGCTGGCGCCACCTCTGTAGGATTCGATTCAGGGGGGCTTTGCGCACTCACTGTCGTGCCGGCGAAACTCAGGGCCAACACGATCAGCAAAACTGTGAGTTTTCGGCGGCCCGGCAAAATCGAGCGGCGAGCCTTGGTTCTCACTTCAAACTGCATGGGCTACATGTCCAGGAAGTTGCGGATCATCTGACGGCCGCCTTCAGTCAGCACACTCTCGGGATGAAACTGTACGCCTTCTACCGGCAAGCTGCGGTGCCGCAGGCCCATGATCACAGTCCCCGACCCGCCTTCTTCGCGCGTGTGTGCGGTCACGGTGAGTTCGGCAGGGAGCGATTCCCGTTCCACAATCAGCGAGTGGTATCGCGTACACGTCAGCGGCGTCGGCAGTCCCGCAAAAACTCCTTTGCCATCGTGCTCCACCGCGCTCGTCTTGCCATGCATCAGCGTATGCGCCCTCACGACCTTGCCGCCAAATGCTTCGCCGATTGCCTGGTGGCCCAGGCACACGCCCAAAATCGGGACCGGTTTCGGCGCCTTCAGCGTCATGTGGCGGATCAGCGGCACCAGGATCCCTGCCTCGTGTGGAGTGCATGGCCCCGGAGAAAGCAAAATCCGCTCAGGTTTCATGGCTTCCACTTCCTCGGGCGTAAGTTCGTCATTGCGCCGCACCACAACCTCCGTGCCCTGTTCGCCGAGGTATTGGACCAGGTTGTATGTGAACGAATCGTAATTGTCGAGGACAAAGACCATGGTGAATTCCAGTGTAGCGCGTGCCGCTATATTTTCCGGATGGGAATCCCTCGCGGCCATCCCGCAAACCGGTTGATAACTTGCGCCCGCTCCTCTGCATCTGAAAAACTGGACTCGGTCCGCAACTATGGTTCTCCATTTTCTGGTCCAGGGACGCGTGCAGGGGGTGGGCTTCCGCTGGTTCGTCCAGCGCGAGGCTATGGAACTCGAGTTGCGCGGCTGGGTTCGTAATACCGAGGACGGCGACGTCGAAGTTGTTGCCGCAGGCAACGCTGACGATCTCTCTGAGCTCCGGACCAGCCTCCGCCGCGGTCCGCGCGGCGCCCGCGTCGATCGCATCGTCGAGCATCACCTGAATGACAACGAAGCCGAAGGCCTCACGTCTTTCTCGATCGATGGCGCCTGGTGAACCCGGCTGATCCTTCATATCAGCTTGTCCAATCTCCCCGAACTCGCAGCAATTTGCTCCATTCACATCGCAAGCCGCTTCCTCTGCTTCGCGTCGTCCCACCCTCACGCCCGTGCGATAAACTGACTGCTGACCATTCAACACTGCGAATGCTGAATCGAAAGTGCGAAGAAATGCCTGAAAAAACAAAGCCAGTTAACGTGGAAGATTTGAAGAAACTCGTTCGGACGGTTCCGGATTTCCCCAAACCTGGGATTCTCTTCTACGACATCACAACATTGCTGAAAGATAAGACCGGCTTCGCCCAGCTTATTGACGCGCTGGCCGCCCACTACATTGAGCGCAAAGTTGACGTGGTTCTGGGTATTGAAGCGCGCGGATTCATTTTCGGCCCGGCATTGGCCTATCGTCTCAATGCGGGCTTTGTCCCTGTGCGCAAGCCCCACAAGCTGCCTGCCCCCGTCGCGCGTGTTACCTACGATCTGGAATACGGGTCCGACGCGCTCGAGATCCACGTGGATGCCATCGTGCCAGGCCAAAATGTCGTTCTGGTTGACGATTTACTTGCTACCGGAGGGACGATGGAAGCCACAGTGAAGCTGGTTAACCAATTGGGTGGCAAGATTGCCGGCTTGGGCTTTGCCGTCGAGCTTGATTTCCTGAAAGGTCGCGACCGTTTCAAAGAGTACGATGTCTTCAGCCTCCTCCATTACGACGAGTAGCCTATCCTTGTCGACCATAGCCTCCTGCGCGCTGAGAAAGATCCGGTGACGCTGATCAAGGATTAACCACGTCGCCCGGGGCAGAAGGTTCATTCTGAAACATCTGCGCATCGGCAAACCTGTAACCGACGTAAACGTCAGTCAATAGATAAAGCGGGTTCGAAGGGTCGTCCTCAATCTTCTTCCTAAGTTGCCTTACAAACGTGCGTAAATACTCCACTTCTTCGCGGCAATCTGCGCCCCACACTGCCGTCAGCAACTTGGCGTACGTCACCACGCGGCCCGCGCGGCTCATCAGGCAATACAAAATGTCAAACTCTTTCCGCGTCAGGCGAACCGTCTGCCCACGCTTGGTGACGCGCCGTTTCACCGGCTCCAGGCGAATCTCGCCGATCTCCATAGGAGCATCTTCGGGCCGCGCCGGCGCATGCGCTCGCCGCACCGCGCTGCGGATGCGCGCCACTAATTCCCGCGTACTGAACGGCTTGGTTACATAGTCGTCAGCGCCCATATCGAGCGCTTCGACCTTGTCCTCTTCCTCGTCGCGCACCGTGAGCATCAACACAGGCAGACGAGGAGCGAAACTACGTATCCGCCGCAAGGTCTCGATGCCTCCTATACCGGGCATATTCACGTCAAGTAGCACAGCGTCGAAGGGTCCTGTGCGTAACGCCTGTAGCGCCTCTTCGCCTCGCGACGCTTCTGCCACTTGAAAACCAAGCTCCATCAACGGGGGCCGTAGCGCCCGCCGAATCGCCGGCTCATCGTCAACAATCAGGACGCGGATGACTGACTGCAACATCACGAACTCTCCTTCTCAATTGGGTGCGGGATGGCCGCGAAAAATGCCGTTCCTTCAACCTCATCGCTCGTCACCCAGACATATCCGCCGTGAATCTGCGCCGCGCGCTTTGCCACTGACAATCCGATCCCGGTTCCCGGTGCGCGACTTGAATCTTTCTTGGATCGATAATAGCGGTCGAAAATGCGTTCTCGATCGGCCATAGGGATCATCGGCCCAAAACTGTGCACTGAAAAAATCACTTCCGTCCCTTCAGTCTTTACACGGATCGTGATAACCGTCCCGTAATTCGCATACTTGCACGCGTTGTCAATGTATTGGGTCAGCATCATCACCATCAGCTCGCGGTCGCAATTCAGTATCAGATTCTCGTCTTGAATCTCTAAGACGACTTTCATGCTGGCCAGGCGCTCCTTCAATGTCGCCAGTACTTCCTCAATCAATGTCCCCACGCTTACGCGCCCTACATGGATAGCAACTTCGTCTGTGTCCAGGCGTGCCGTCGTCAAAAGCCTGGTGGTCAACTCGCCCAGTAGACTTGTCTGCTCGTTGATGAGCGACACCAGGTCGGCTTGACCTGGCGAAAGATGTCCCATCTCTCCCAGTCCCGTCGAAGCTGCGCGAATCGCCGTCAGAGGCGTCTTGTAGGCATGCGCGAGATTATCCAGAACTGTCGCGCGAAGCTGCTCCGTGCGTCTCTCCGTCTCTATGCGGCTTTCATTCGCAAATGCGCGATAACGATCGAACGTAATCGCAATCAGAGAAGCGATCGCATTGTTGGTCAATGGGCTGGTGTCTCCGCGTACCACCAGACTGCCGATCGGAACGGTTCCCAACCGCACCACGCGGCGTCCGGTGCTTGTCTCCGGGTCGTCGTCCGATGTTTCGAAATAGTAGACGTTTTGCGCCATTTCCTGTGGGTCCAGGCTCCAGAACCCCGCCTGGTACACCTCATGCAAATCTGCGTCAAAAACCGCGACCGCCTCCAGGTTGAAAATCTCGTGTACCAGTTCGGCGAGCTGTTGACCTGGCTCCATGTGAAGGTCCATTTGCAAGGTCTGCCGCGTGAATTCGTACAAGTCCTCCATCTGCCCGCCGCGTGATTCAGCCTCGCGTGCATGGTTTGTCACTCGAGCCGACAAACGGCTCACGATGAGCCCGACCAGCACAAACACCGCCAGCGTTACGGAATTCGCGGGATTCTTTGCCATCGACAGTTCCGGGTGCCGGACTGTAAACCAGCTCTGTGCCACCACCGCGGACAACGAAACCATCGCGGCCTGCCAGAATCCACACATCAAAGCGATCCAAACCACTATCAGCAAATAAAGTAGCGCCGCCACAGGGAAGAGCCAGCCGAACCAATGTGTAAGCGCGGCTATCAGCACAACAGAGGTCACTCCAAGCGCACACTCCAGCGTGAACATGAGCATCCGCATTCCGGAGTTATATGAGCGCCCAAACTGTGCAACCGCTCGCGCTTGATGACTTTGAGACAACTGAGGATTCACCTTCCTGCAAGGGGAAAACTGAAGGAACCGTCTGCGTAGCCTTCATAACTTAGGAGGAAATGGTTGAATGGACTCCTAACTTACGCATCCCATGCATGCTCGATCAGTAAGCTTGCCTCGGGCCGGCGGAGTATGAACATGGAATAGTAAATTTTATCAGTCGGGCCACTTTCTACTGTATCCGTTCAGTTTGCTGTCATGCACTTTAGGATAGGTCCTCCCAAAATCAATCCCATCGTTGTTCAGCTAGTCAGATCCTGCTTGGTTCCTCACGGATTCCTCACGCGTTCCTCATATTTTCTTTATGCATTGTTTGCATTACTATTGCTAGCTCGTTTCACCCAAGTTGCGACGCCGGCCACGCCAGTGCGATCGCCAGCCTTGCGTCGGGCAATCAGCCACGGATCCGCGCCAATTGCCCCTAAGCCTCGGCGTGCCAGTTCCCCGTTCGATAGAGGAGCGATTTGGCGCATCGTTGCCGAGTTGCTCTCCTGCCCTTCCCAAAACTCTCTTGGAGGTATCGTGTCGATGTCCTTAAACGCGAAAGTCATTCTTCAATCAGTAGCTGGAGCAGCCTTTTTAATCGCCCTGATCGCAAATGCCCAATCTCCAGCTGCTCCACCGGCGTCCTCATCCTCAGAGACCACGCAGAATCCCGCGCCTGCCACACCAGCTCCGGCAGCCCCTGCCGCGTCGCCAACCTGGAGCGTCGGGCCCATGGATCTCAGCGGGTTCATCGACGGCTACTACAGTTTCAACTTCAACCGCCCGAATACCACCGATGGATATGACCAGGTTAACCAGCTTTATAACTTCAACGATAAGACCGACCAATTTGAGCTAAGTGCCGCGAAACTGACCTTGAATCACGATCCGGATCCCGTGGGCGCCCACGTCGACTTCATCTACGGGCGCACCAACGACCTGATCAATGCTGCTCCGACGAATGCCACCTCCGCTCAGCAACTGAATTACATTGAGCAGGCCTTTCTGAGCCTGAAGCCGGCCAAAGCCAAAGGCTTTGAACTGGACTTCGGAAAATTCGTAACTTCCGCAGGGGCTGAGGTCATCGAAGCGAAAGATGATTGGAATTATTCCCGCTCGTTGCTCTTTGTTGAAGCGATCCCGTACTGGCATTTTGGCGCGCGTGCATCCGTGCCCGTCAGCAAAACCGAAACGATCGGTTTCCAGTTGTTCAATGGCTGGAATAATGTCTCCAAGTCGAACGGCGGCGTCTCTGGCGCCTTCACCAGCGCACTGGTCAAGCCCAAGTACACCTGGAATCTGAATTACCTGGTCGGCCCCGAAAACGCGAATACCACAAGTGGGCTTCGCAACCTGGTCGATACCACCCTGCTGCTCACGCCCAACTCGAAATTCAATATGTATATCAACTACGACTATGGGCAGAACCAGGATGCACTCGCCGCTCAGGATGACACAAAGCTGAACAAATGGCAGGGCATTGAAGTCGCGGCCCGTGGTCAGATGAATGCAAAGCAAGCCCTCGCACTTCGTTTTGGATACTTCGATGACGAGGATGGGTTCCAGACCGGAACCGTGCAGCACCTGTATGAGGGTACAGCAACTTACGAATACAAGTGGGCCGAGGGTCTGCTCACACGAGTCGAATATCGGGGAGACTTCTCCAATAAGAACTTCTTCAACAAACTAGCCAATCAGTCCAGCGACAATCAACAAACTGTGACCGTCGCCTTCATCGCCTTCTTTGGACCCAAGCGCTGACGCCATTCAGCCACTTCTTTATTCCGTCCTCATGGAACTTTACGCGGTTCTCATGAGCCCCCCAATAGACTCCTGATATCTCGAACAGCGAGCGACCGGCCTTGGATCGAACAACCCAGGGCCGGCTCTCTACCAGAGGCGTCACAGGTCCATTTGAGCGCCGGGTAATTCTCACTCAGCAAATCAGTTGAAACGAAAAACTCAAGACCCCCAACCGGGAACAGCCGGGAACGAAATCCCTATCTCAGGAGAATGCTCATGGCAGAACAAAAAGCACCTCAGATGCAAGCCACGCTCGGACTTACCGGGCTAACTGCGAACGCAATGGCTCTCATCGCCCCCGGCGCGTTCCTGTGGCTCACCTTTTTCATCCAGGCCACCACTGGGGTTGCCGGACAGCCTTCCACTGCGCCAGACATGTGGATCGGGATCTTCGTCTCCCTCTTGCTCTGTCTGGCCACTGCGGTCGCCTATGCCGAGATCTCCAAGCTTTACCCCGGCACCGGCTCTAGCTACTACTACGCAGAGCAGGCCATGCTCTCCAAAGACAAGGCCTTCAAATATGCCCGCGTCGCTAAGTTCATTGTGGGATGGGGCTCTCACCTTTACTATTGGGTCTACCCCGGCGTCATGGTGGCCGTCACCGGCATTTTCGTCGGCTATGTCGTCGGTTTCCTCTATCCCTCCTTCCTCAGCGGCTCCAACCCGGGCCCCGTCTTCATGGGTTTGGTAGCCATCGTCTTCTCTTACTTCGTCGCCTGGATCGCATCGAGAGGGGCGGGCGCATCTACAGCCGTCAACATCGCCATCAACATCGTGCAGATCTCGGCTCTCGTCGTCTTCAGCGTTCTGGCTCTCGGCTACCGTTCCAGTCATCCAGCGGGAACTAGCGGTCCGACCAGCTTCCAGTACGACAGCCAGACGCTCTCGACGTATACCTATCAGTTCGCTACAAATTCGAAGGACGGCTCCATTATGCGCGACTCGAGCGGCGCGCCTCTGCCTCTCCTCGGAAGCGACGGCAAACCCGTTCCGTTCCAGATCACCTACCCGACAACAGACTCCAGCGGCAACTTCCTTACGCATCCCAACGCTGCGTCTGTCGTCAGCGTACATAAGTTTGGCTGGATGTTTATCCAAGCCACAGTCGCCATTTTGATCCTAGTGGGATTCGAATCGGTCACTTCGATGGGAGGCGAAGCCAAAAATCCGACCAAGCATATCCCCATCGCTGTCATCGCTTCGCTGCTGATCCAGGGCCTGTTCTGTTATCTATTTGAGTATTTCTGTGCAAACTACTTCCTCAACTCCGGATATACCATGCAAAGTGCCGCCACCTCGGCCGCACCTATCGGCGACATGATGATCATCGTTGGCGATGCACTACTCGGCCAGGGACACGGCAAGTACTTCATGCTCGCGGAGGCTTTCACCGTGTTCCTTGCGCTCATCGGCACCACATTGAGCTGCATGAATACCGGCGCGCGCGTAACCTATGCGATGGGTAAGGATGAGGAAGTCCCCGAGCACTTCGGCTTCCTGCATGCTAAGTCGCTTACCCCGCGGCGTGCTATTTGGACCCTGGCTACGATTTCGGCTGTTATTGGCGTAGTCGCTGTATCCATGGCCTTCGGCGACGCCGGCGCTCCTTCTGATGCCACCATCGCCGCTTTGCCGCACGGCATACTCTCCAGCTTTGGCTATTCCACGCACGACAAGATGGCTGCGCTGCCTAATTCCCTTCTGGCGCTAACTCTCACTTCGAACTTTGGCACCTTCATCCTCTACGGACTGAGTTGCCTGCTGTGCATCATCGCTTACTCCGCGCGGCACGACAAACACGTGATTAAGCACTACCTGGTCCCTGGGTTTGGGCTGCTCGCTAACCTGACCTGTATGGCCTTCTACGCCGCAGGCCCCTTCTTTAATCTCGGCACTAAGATGGAACCATTGTGTGCTTTGGGCATCTCAGCCATCTGGGGCCTCTACGGCGCCATCTACTTCCTGCGCTCTTCCAAAACCAAAGGAAAGTCCGCCCTGCTCACCTCGAAAGAGCAAGTGATCTAGCTCGCCGGCAACACGGTCAAATTGTGAACGCGGTACCTCTTCCAGCCTCGCCATGAGAGGCTGGAAGAAACTGCCGGAACTCCCACCGATCAGAAGCGACTGCATTGATATTTTGTATGAAAGGTATCTCGTCCTCGCAATTGAGAGGCCCTCTATTCGGCGGCGCGTATGTTGGACGTTCAGTTCGGTCATGCAAGTGACTTCGGTAAAGTCCGCACCAACAATGAAGACGCGGTAGGCTCTTTCGTCCCCGCCTCGCGTCAACAAGCTCGCTCTCACGGCTTCCTTTTTGTGGTCGCCGACGGTGTCGGCGGGCTCGACCTCGGTGAAATCGCATCTGGCACAGCCGTCTCAGTCCTGACCGACCAGTTTGCCAAAGCGCAATCGGGCGCAATGCTGATCAGCCTGCTGCCGAAGTTGATCCAGAATGCTAATGCTGCGGTGCACGATTGTGCCCTGGCTCCAGCGCATGGCGGCAAAAAGATGGCAACCACTCTTGTGGCCTGCGCCCTGCGCTACGACCAGGCTGTGGTCTCCCACGTCGGCGATTCAAGGTGCTACCTCGTTCGCAACGGAAAAGCTCGACAAATCACCCAGGACCATACTCTGGTCAACGAGCAGCGCAAGATGGGGATCATCTCTGCCGGCGAAATCACCTCGTCCGACTCCAGGCATGTGCTTATTCGCTCCCTTGGACCTGAAATGTTCGTCTCACCCGATACCACTGCGCTCACCATTTTGCCGGGCGATGTTCTTGTCCTTTGTACCGACGGCCTGCACGACGAAATGACCGAAGCCGAGATTGCATCTCTTGCTTCTCAAAAAAAAGACGCCGTGCAAATCGCCCGAGAATTGGTCGATCGTGCCGTCGAAATCGATGGTGGCGACAACACCACGGCGCAAGTCATCCGCGTCCGTTCGGTTGAACAGGTCGGCATGTATCGCGGCCGCCCCTATCGGCTCTCCGTATGATGTGCAACGTGTCCGAGTTCCCTGCGCCCAGTCAGGCTGCTGTGCGTTTCGCCAGAATCATCACCAAGCTTTACAGAATCCTTACTGTTCCCTGATTCCTTCCCGCTAGGATAAATTGAGACGTTGGTGGAGCTTGACCGCACAATGAGTTTTTACGATGCCCTGGAGCCAGGCAGCCAGATTGATCATTTCCGGATTGACGCGCAGGTAGCGCGCAGCGGAATGGCCACCATCTATCGTGCGACCGACTTGCGCGATGGCCGCACCGTCGCCCTCAAAATTCCCCATCCGGATATGGAAGCCGACCCGATCTTCTTCGACCGGTTCAAGCGCGAGATCGCCATCGGCGAGCGGCTCAACCATCCCAACGTGATGAAAGTATTCAGCGACGAACATCGCTCCCGCGTCTATATGGTGATGGAGTGGTGTGAAGGCAGGCTCCTGCGCAAAATCCTCGATGAGGGCCGAATTTCGCAGGACCGCGCGCTCCGCATCGCGACCGCCGTTCTTGAAGCGCTCGACTACATCCACTCGAATGGTGTCGTCCACCGTGACCTCAAGCCGGAGAACATCATGGTCGATAGTCACGATCACGTCAAACTGATTGATTTCGGCATTGCGGGCGATTCTGCCTCACGCAGGCTAACCTACGCCAACTTCACAGCCACATTGGGCACTCCGGACTACATCGCCCCCGAGCAGGTCAAAGGCAAGCGCGGCGATGGCCGCACCGATATCTACTCGATGGGAGTGATCCTCTACGAAATGCTCACCGGGAAACTGCCCTTCTCCGGCCCCACGCCCCTGGCAGCAATGAACGATAGGATCTTGAACTACCCTGTCCCCCCCCGCGTAGCCGACCCAACGGTCTCTCTACAACTCCAGGAGATCCTGTACCGGGCCTTGGAAAGGGATCCCAAAAACCGGTATTCCAACGCTCACGAATTCCTCCGCGATATCCAGCACCCTGACCACGTAGGCGTTGAAGACCGGCTTGAGTTCCGCAACTGGCAAAAGCGAAAACAACACCTCCCGCGCAAGATCTTGTATTACACGGCGCTCGCGATGATTCCCGTCGTGATCCTCCTGCTCATGGTCCTCATCGCTCACCGGCATTGATCCCCGATTTCCTCAGCCGGCGCTTCATAATCTTCACGGAATCTTTATGCCCCACGCCCTACGATCTTCTTTGAATGCCTGGCTTTTGATATAGCCCCAAGGAGGATCATGGCTAAGTACAAACTCGAATACATCTGGCTCGATGGCAAGAAGCCCATTCCTGAGCTGCGTGGTAAGACAACTATCAAGGAATTTGAGCACCCGCCAACCCTCGCAGACTTGCCCCTCTGGGGATTCGACGGCAGTTCCACCATGCAGGCTCAAGGGCATAGTTCCGACTGCATCCTCAAGCCGGTTGCGCTCTACCCCGATGCGTCCCGCAAGAGCGCTTACATCGTCATGAGCGAAGTCCTGCTGCCCGACGGCACTCCTCATTCCAGCAACACGCGCGCCACAGCCCCCGACGATCCCGATCTGTGGTTTGGCTTCGAGCAGGAGTACTTCCTTTACAAAGACGGTCGCCCGCTCGGCTTCCCCACAGAAGGCTTCCCCGGTCCCCAGGGCCCCTACTACTGCGGCGTGGGCTACAAATACATGGGTAGCCTGGCTCGCCAGATCGTCGAGGAGCACCTCGACCTCTGCCTGGCCGCAGGCATCAATCATGAAGGCATCAACGCTGAAGTCGCCAAAGGCCAATGGGAATTCCAGATCTTTGGCAAGGGCACGCACAAGGCAGCCGACGATCTTTGGGTCGCGCGCTATCTGATGGCCCGCCTGTGCGAGAGATACGAAGTAGACCTCCAGTTGCACTGCAAACCCATTCGCGGCGACTGGAATGGGTCGGGCATGCACACCAACTTCTCCACAAAGTATCTGCGTGAAGTGGGCGGCAAAGAGTACTTTGAGGCCCTCATGGAGGCCTTCGAAAACAACATCTCCGCCCACATCGATGTCTATGGCCCCGATAACCATCTGCGCCTCACCGGGCTCCACGAAACGCAGGCCATCGACAAGTTCAGCTATGGGCTCTCGGATCGCGGCGCTTCCATCCGCCTGCCCGTCAATTTCATCAAGAATGGTTACCGTGGCTACCTTGAAGACCGCCGCCCGAACTCTGAGGCCGATCCGTACCAGATCGTGGCGCGCATCTTCAAGACAATTGAAACTGTGGCAATGGAGGTAGCGGCCTAGAGATTTCTCGAACCGCTCCATCAGCGCTTTCGAAAAGGAATTTGGGAAGTGGAAGGATCAAGATCCTCCCACTTCCCTTTTGCCGTTTTACACTTCCGGTTGCGACGCGTTCGGCGCAGATGATAGATTTCTATGGAGGAAAATCCCTCCTCTCTCTGCGCAACCAAATCATGCTTTCTTGCAGAGCGGCGGCCTGTTCTTTCTCGCTCTTATGTACGGCGTTGGAAGCGCACTACCGGATTGATTCAGTCACGAAAACGAGCCGGGACGCGGCCCGCGAACTCCGCGATGAATACTCCATCATCCGTTTTGACTCGGAGCGACGGTGGGCTGTCGGTTGCTTTTCCTGGGTTTCGATCTCCCTTGAAAATCACGCTCCGTTCGTAGCGTATCTGCCACTACCTTGAACCTCAGTTTGGAGCCAAAGAAAGGAGTTCCATGTCCGCCGAATTACGCAATTTTCTCGCTCTCTCTTACGAAGAGCTTGAGACCCTGAACTTGCAAGCCAAGGCCGACCGCACGAATCGCGTTCCGATGGACGATGTCCGCGAAAAACGCCTGAAGTATCTCAAAGACGAGAAACGCATCAAAGCCGTGACCATCTTGTTTTCCGACCTTGAGGGCCGCCTGCACCTGCTCGACTACGACAAGAAGTTTCTGCTCGGCTCCCATGAGAACCTGACATTCGACGGCTCATCGATTCGCGGCTTCACAGCGCAGAAGGAAAGCGACCTTCGCTTATTTGTTGACTGGAGCGCCTTCTACTGGGTGCCATCGGACGTCTTCGGCAATGGGAAAGTGCTCGCCTTCGGCGACGTCATCGACAAGGACGGCAGCCAGTACCCGGGCGACATGCGCGGCGTTCTGAAGAACTACGCCAACAAGCTGTTCAAGGAAAAGAACTACACCCTGAACGCGTCTGCCGAAATCGAAGGCTTCCTTTTCGCAGGCAAGAATGCCGAGCAGACCTACCACGAAACCGGCAAGTTCGATTTCATCAACATCGGCGGCTACTACCACGTTTTGCCTCTCGATCCGCTCCGCGTCTTCATCGACACGGCGGCCGAAGTGCAGCGCGCCATGGGCTTCCAGAACGAGAAAGATCACCCCGAAGTCGCGCCCAGCCAGTTCGAAATCAACTTCAGCTATGCCGAAGTTGTCGCTGCTGCCGACCAGATCCAGCTCTACAAGCTGCTGTGCCGCCAGATCGCCGCAAATATGGGTTACACCGCCTCCTTCCTGCCCAAACCCATCGTCGGCGTCAACGGCAGCGGCATGCACACCAACGTCTCGGTCTCCAAGGGCAAGACCAACCTGTTCTGGGACGAGAAGGGCGAGGAGCAGCTCTCCAAATTTGGCTGGGACTTCCTCGATCGCATCCTGAGCCACGCCCTGGATCTCTGCCTGATCTTCAACTCCAGCGTCAACGCCTATCGCCGCCTCGACCCGCACTTCGAGGCGCCAAACCAGATCCGCGCTTCGGCCACCGACCGCGGCGCCATGATCCGCGTGCCCATCGGAAACCATCGCTCCATGCGCACCGAGGTGCGTGCTGTCGCGCCCGACGCAAACCCGTACCTCTCCCTCTACGGCATCTTCAAGACCGGCATCGACGGCCAGATCTCCAAGGCGAAAGATCTACGCGCTGGCGGCCGTTACCTGCCGGACAACATCCAGAAGGCCATCGACGACTTCAAGTCATCGAAGTGGATCGCTGACATTCTGGGCGCCGACGTGCAGGGCCGCTATGTCGACTTGAAACAAGCCGCTGCCAACCGCTCGCCTCGCGAACTCGGAACCATCGTCAAAGGCTCGGAGGTGCAATTCCATCACGGCGTCTACAACCAGTCGCTCTGGAATCTGTTCTGAACGGCATCCACCAGACACGCGAAAGCCCAATCTCTCGCAAGGGAGATTGGGCTTTTGACTTAGATAGTAGAGCTCTTTACACCCGTTTCGATCTCCTGCGCCAGCGCCTCCGCAGCGTCAATGCACTCCTTCCGGCTTACGTCGCGATGCGTTACCAGCCGGATCGCATCTGGCCCGAACGCGCCCGCCAGCACTCCGCGCGCCTTCAGCCGCGCTACCAGATCCGCCGCGCCGCGTCCTGCCTTCAATCGGAAAACCACAATGTTGGTCTCCACCGACTTCAAATCGATCGACACACCTTCCGTGCTCGCCAGCGCTTCGGCCAGTAGCCGCGCATTTTCGTGATCCTCCACAAGCCGCTTCGTTCCCTCTTCGAGCGCAATCAACCCTGCCGCCGCCAGCACTCCCGCCTGCCGCATGCCTCCGCCCATCGCCTTGCGGTAGACACGTGCTCTCGCGATCCGTTCACCCGAACTCACGAGCATCGATCCCACTGGCGCACCGAGTCCCTTTGACAGGCAGAACATCACCGTGTCGAATCCGCGCGTCAGCGTCTTCACGTCCACACCCAGCGCCACAGCCGCATTAAAAATCCGTGCTCCATCCAGGTGTGTGGGAAGCCGGTGCGACTTCGCGCCCTCCCAAATCTCTTCCATCACCGCCAGCGGCGTCACTCGCCCGCCTGCCAGGTTCGCCGTGTTCTCAACCTCAATCAGTCCTGTCGCCGCGCGAAAGCCTCCATAAGGACTGATCGCCGGTTCAATCTGCTTCCAGGTCAGGATTCCGCCTTCGGCCGGCACCGCGCGTATCAGGCAGCCCGAAAACACCGCCGTCGTCGCCATCTCGTAGTCCAGTATGTGCGCTCTTGACTCGGCAATCACTTCCTGCCCGGGCTGTGTCAGTGTACGTATCGCCACCTGGTTGCCCATCGTGCCTGTCGGCACAAACAGCGCTGCCTCCCGCCCAAATACCTCTGCCGCGCGTCGCTCCAGCAAGTTGACCGTAGGGTCTTCGCCGTAAACGTCGTCACCCACCTCCGCAGCCGCCATCGCCGCCCGCATCTCCGGCGTCGGCCGCGTCACCGTATCCGAACGTAGATCAATGACCCTTGCCAAAGTCTCTCCATTTCTCTTCCATCAATAATTTCATCAATGGACCAATAAGTGCCAAGGCTGCGATCCCGAATAATCCTCCAGCTACCGCCCTTCCCAATCTTCCAGAAATCGCATCTCCGACTAATCCTGAGCAATAGATTAAGGGAATCGATAAGGCACCAAAAGCCCCGAATGTGAGTGCGGCCCGGCGTTCCTTCTGTTCGCAGCGACCCAGGAAAAAACGAAGCAGCCAGCGGGCGGCGAAATAAAATAGCAACCCAATTGGAATGCAAAGCAGAAGCGCATAGGAAATCGGCATCCTTCCTCTCCCTCTTGTCCTTGTCCTCAGATCCCTGATCCTTCGCCCCCGGCTTCTCGCTCCCTTGCTGCCCTGCCCCCTGCCTCTACGGTATTTGCTTCATCGGCAGCTCCATCACCGGCGTCTGCTTCCCATTCACATCGGCAACCGCCCAAAGCCCATGAAAATCTGCGCGAATTCCTGGCTGGGCCTTCAGAAACGCACTCAACACCTCGGTTGCCTCCGTCCGTTGCGCTGCCGGGTCGGTCACTCCCGTCGATTGGTACACCACGCCCAGGTCCGGTTCATGCAGCGCCGGATCCAGAACCACATCTTCGACCTTCCATGTCCGGTCCCCGGCCGGCAGCGTGAGGGGTAACTGGCTCTCAGGCGAAGGCGAAATATCCGCCTGTTCCTTTCTCAGCTTTTCCAGGTTCGGCGACGAGAGAAAATCCACCGGCAGCAGAAGATAGTGCGCTGCCTCGTAGCTGAACCATGCGCTCCACGGATCGGTCTTTGCTATCTCCCGGCCGCGCACCCAGTACCACACTCCATCGTGCCCATCGAAATTGCCCGGCCTCAGCGTCAATCCGGCCAGTTTCCAGGCTGTCGCTGCACCATCCCACGCCAGAACCAATCCCATCTGTCCGGCTAGAGGCGCTCCTGCTGCGTCGGCCAGCACCACCGCGTACCGCCCGGGCGGCAGTGCATTCATGTTGATGGTCACAGTCAGAGATCCGTTCGGATTCGAGCAAAAGAACTGCGTATTCTGCGCTGCGGTCTGTGTACTCGCATCCAGCAGGTACATATTCCGCACCTGAAACTGCCCGCCTTTCACGAGCGGTGCGCCCTGCTCCACCGCCGCACGAATTCCCGGCCACTCCGACGCTTCTTCCGGTAACAGATCGGCCTGCAGAGTCACAAAATCCTGTCCCAACACCGCCCCGGCCAGGCGTCCGGCAAAAGTGGTCAACGCATCGCGATCCAGCGACCCCAGTTCCCCTTGCGAAGTGCAATTTGCTGCCCGGGCCGCCAGCGGTGCCAAACCAAAGGCCACCACCGCCAGGATTCTAAGTCTGGATCGCATCTTCGCCTGTATCCTCTCTGCCAAAAGACCTTTCGCCGACATCGATTTCGAGCGTCCCTTGATCACTGCTAGTCTATTCTAGTGAGCGGCATTGCATGGTGCCTGTGAGGGCGCCTGCAAAAGCACGGTTTCGCGCCGCCTGTCACACCGTGACCTGCCACAAATGCCGGAGGGATTCATTCCAATGCGTACCACGAGAGCTTCGCAAGTGGAATCCCAGTGTGCCTTTCCGGGTTGCTCTCGTATCCGCCTTTCTCGATACGGCCTCCTCGCCTCTCTGGCAGCTTTGATCCTGTTTGTTCTGCTTTCGATTCCGACAGACGCTGTATTCGCCGCACAAAACTCCACTCCACCCGGAAAAGCCGCCCCGCCAACCCGGAAAGCCGATGCGGTTCGCCACAAATCCAACCATGAGAAGCCGCGGCCTGGCAGCACGAATATCGCGCAACCCGCTCCGCAACCGGCGCCCGTCCCGGCCAAAGCTCCCGATTGGCCCGCCAACGCCTCTCCCACTACAGCTTCGGTGACCTGGGATAGCCACGGACTTTTGGTGGTCGCCTCAAATTCCAGCCTCACTCAGATCCTGAAAGAAATCTCGCTCGATACGGGCATCAAAGTTGAAGGCATCGGCAAGGACGAGCGCATCTTCGGCACCTATGGTCCGGCGCCGGCGCGTGACGTGCTTTCTCAACTTCTTGACGGCACAAATTACGACGTGCTCATGGTTGGCGACCAGGGACAGGGTACGCCTCGCAGGGTCGTGCTCACAGCTCGATCAGGCGGCGCGCCAGCCACCCAAAACGCCAATTCCGGCCAGCCTTCCAATCAGGATTCGGGATCCGATGATGAGCCGCAGCAGTCCGATGATCAGCAACCCGATGAGCCCCCACAGGCGCAACCACCCCCCAATTTCACTCCTGGCATGCCCATGCGTACTCAGCAGCAACTGATTGAGGAAATGCAGGAACGGCAGCGCCAGCTTCAGCAACAACAACAGCAGCAAAACCAGAATCCCCAATAACCGGGAATCGCTGCCCGATCACCTCTCAATCGGCTCTGAAATGAGTCGAAAAAGTCGCCTAACTCGTTGAGAGCTGAAGGCTATGAGCTGATCGTTATTTCTATAAAATTCTTGCCGCCTGCGGCTCCGCTTTAACCTCGACGGGCGTCTGGCGCGGGCGCATGCAGGAGAATGCTGCGCGCAAAACCAGATAAGCGGCCAGAATGCCGAATCCCATTGCGCCGAGCGATGCGCAAATCAACATTGTCAAATCCAGCAAATTCGCCATTCAAACCGCCTGAATAGGTTTAGATGCTTTTCTGCCGCGCTGAGCCAATCCACGATCACCCTTGGAATCCATGCACGGCGAGGTAAGCGCTTTTGCGATTGTGCCAGAAGTTTTGCCGCGTTGACCCTTATTTCTGTTGCCAAATAGAATACCTAGGTAACGAAAGTCGCACAGAGGGCTCGGCTCAGTCGTCCGCAGGCACCCTCCGATCCTGACTTAAAATCATGGCCATCACGCACATCTCGGTGCGCGGGGCGCGCCAGCATAACTTGCGCGATATCAGCGTGCGCATTCCCCGCAACGCCCTCACCGTGGTCACGGGCCTGTCTGGCTCGGGCAAAAGTTCGCTCGCCTTCGACACCATCTACGCTGAAGGGCAACGCCGCTACGTCGAAACCCTCTCCGCCTATGCGCGGCAGTTCCTCGACCAGATCGAGCGCCCCGACGTGGACTCGATTGAGGGTCTCAGCCCCGCGATTTCGATCGAGCAGAAGACCACCAGCCGCAGCCCCCGTTCCACAGTCGGAACCATCACCGAGATCTACGACTACCTCCGCCTCCTCTATGCCTCTGTCGGCACCCCTCATTGCCCCAACTGTGGTCGCCCTATCGCCCGTCAAACGGCTGAGCAGATCGTCCAGCGAATCCTCGAAACCGGCCGCGGCGAGCGCGTCACTGTCATGGCGCCCATCGTAAGAGGCCGAAAGGGAGAGTTTAAAGATTTGCTCGATCAGATTGATCAGCAAGGATTTCGCGCTCGCGTCGATGGCGAACTTGTCGATCTTTCCGAGCCTCTCCTCCTCGACCGCAGGAAAAATCACACCATCGAAGCAGTCGTAGACCGCGTCCTCCTGAAGGCTGACAATGCCCCTTCCTCTTCGACCGCTTCATCGCCGATCAAGGCGGGTAAATCGGAGGCTCCATCACCAACCAAGCCTGGTAAGCCCTCCGTCGATAAGCGCCTTGAGCAGGCCGTGGGCAAGGCTCTCCAGCTCGCCAACGGCCTCGTCCTCGTCTCTTTCAATTCCGGGGACGAGCAGCTTTTTTCGTCCTCCATGGCCTGTCCCGACTGTGGACTCGATGTTCCCAGGCTCGAGCCCCGCAGCTTCTCCTTCAACTCCACTTTTGGTGCCTGCCCCAATTGCCACGGCCTAGGCTCGCTTTATGACTTCGATCCCGCCAAAGTCATTACCGACTGGTCAAAGCCCCTCCTCGATGGGGGCCTTGGCCCCGGCTCAGCATCCCAGTACCTGATCAAACTGGTCCAACTCGCCGCCGACCGTTACAAGATCGATCTCAAGACCCCGTTTGAGGATCTGCCTCCCAAGCAGCAACACATCCTTGTCTATGGCCCTCCAAAAGGTGAAGGACCCCGGACTGGCTTCCACGGCATACTCGCTTATCTCCGCGACAATGTAGAGGACGCACGCAGCGACAGCTATCGCGAATACATGATGAGCTTCATGTCCGCCGCCCCCTGCCCCGTATGCCGAGGCAAACGACTGCGCCCGGAATCTTTGGCCGTCAAGATCGGCGGCCTCTCCATCGCAGATTTCACTGCACTC